>Ga0115571_1001282_pt1 | contig 17883 bp, 9 predicted proteins | sample COGITO_mtgs_1205_FD_87293 | JGI IMG/M metagenome (GOLD analysis project Ga0115571, IMG submission 87293) | Pelagic marine microbial communities from North Sea - COGITO_mtgs_120531 | ecosystem: Environmental > Aquatic > Marine > Epipelagic | place: Germany:Helgoland, sampling site Kabeltonne...
ACCCTCCTACATTTGCTCAATAGGTAATCCCCCAGGTGACCGACGAAATTCAAGACTGGATAGAGCGCGTGTCAAGGCTTCCTGTAGACGGATCTCCTGGTCAACCCGACGTGTGTATAATTGAGCTGGGAGGCACAGTAGGCGACATTGAATCAATGCCCTTCATTGAGGCACTTCGGCAGTTTCAGTTTCGAGTAGGATCTGACAACTTTTGTCTCATTCACGTGAGTTTGGTTCCAGTCGTAGGTGCAGTGGGAGAGCAAAAAACGAAGCCGACCCAACATTCAGTCCAAGCATTGCGCTCAGCTGGACTTTCACCACACATGTTGGCATGCCGCAGCCAAGCCCCTCTTGAGCAGTCTGTGATGGACAAACTTGCCCTATTCTGCCATGTCACGCCGGACTGCATTCTAAACCTTTGCGACGTTAGCAACATTTGGCATGTCCCACTAGTCATGCAAGAGCAAGGCGGGCATTTGGCCATCATGCGTCAGTTGAAATTGGATTTCCGGAAGCTTGAGCTCGACAGCTGGGCATATCGAGCCAACAAATGGGACACAGTCACAGAACCAGTCAAAATCGCCATCGTCGGGAAATATACAGGGTTAGGTGATAGTTACTTATCAGTCACGAAAGCGCTCATGCACTCTGCCATTTCTGCTGACAGAAAGCTTGATATCGTTTGGGTTGAAGCCGGGTTGCTCGAAGACAATACTCTTGCAGACGATCCACCGGGTCACGCTGAAGCTTGGGCAAAGGTTCATAATGTGGATGGTATATTAGTCCCAGGGGGGTTTGGCGAGCGTGGAACTGAAGGAAAGATTCTTGCCGCAAAATATGCACGCGAAAACCAGGTCCCATTCCTTGGCATTTGCCTTGGTATGCAGGCTGCTGTGATCGAGTATGCCCGGAGTGTACTGGGAATGAAGAATGCTCACTCCACTGAAATGGTGCCTGATTGTGCTGAACCCGCCGTAATTTTTATGCCAGAAGGCTCGACCACTCATATGGGTGGTACCATGCGGCTCGGCTCCAGGAGAACAATTTTCCAAACGCAGGATTGCAAAGCTGCTAAGCTGTACAACTCATTGCCTTTCATCGACGAGCGTCATAGACATCGATACGAGGTCAACCCAGACATTGTCGACAGACTTGAAGAGGCTGGTTGTGTCTTCGTTGGGAAAGACGAGACAAATAGACGAATGGAGATACTGGAGCTATGCGATCATCCTTTTTTCCTGGCAACACAGTATCATCCTGAGTATAAGTCAAGACCCGGGCGCCCGTCGCCACCTTTCATGGGTCTTGTCCTGGCTGCATCTGGACAGCTTGATCAATATCTGACGAGCGACGCAATCAGCATGCGAGTGAACGCGCCTGGAGGTTTTCTTCAGTCTCCATTGAAAGCTCTCAAGGGACTGACAAAAAAGGAATGAACCTGACAGTCTCTAACAGGGTAATGCTACCTGTTAGCAACCCAAGAACACACTAACTTCCGTCCAGCAAAGTGCACAAGAAAAGAGGATTTCGTGCGAGGACAATTAGTCAAATGAAACACAAACAACACTCGCATTTCCCAATTGGAGGTATTTAGAGGACATTTGTAGACTATGTTATTTCAAACTACTCTGAATCCTTTGCACATATTGCAGCTGCTTTTTTTCAAGTGCGGCGAGCTCCTTTTCAAACTCCATGGGAGCAGGGAGCATGACTGAATTTGTCGTGTCATCGTTGATCCATTGCCTCAATTTTGACGGGCCTCCGTCAAGGTCAGCTAGCAACAAATCTGATGAGAACGGTAGAATTCTTCTCTGCTGACTAAGGATCTTTTGCTTTGCTTTACGCGAAGTAGCCCGGCGTCGCGTCTCACCAATCACAGCAATTCTTTTCAAGCGTATCGAAAATGAACTCCTGTCTCTGTACCACCTATGTTTCATACTCCTGATCTGTTCTGCGTATGAAATTTTGCATTGCTCAAGAACAATCGTCAACTCCCTCAATTCGCAGTCTCGCGCCGAAATAGTTGCTTCCGCCTCGGATTTTCGGGTTTTTTCGAGCTGCAAAACATTACTCAGCTCGACCACACGCAGCTGCTCGCGCCTGAGATCCTGGAAACGAGTGGCAACAAATGAATAAGAAAAACTGACGTCAACACTCTTGCGAAACGCGATAAATAACAAATATTGTGCTCGTACCGCCTTGCAACACTCGAGCAACTCAAGTGTTGGAACCATGTTTTCACTTTCTTTACCCATCACGCGCAGGGCTCTGCGCAAACCCTCTGATTCGCCCGTTGCTTTGAGTAAGTCTGACTTGCAGGCGGCCAACTCAGTCATTGCAGCATCTAATTTTAAGTTGGACTCTAACTTGCTCGCCTTCGCACTTTGGTGAGCGCTTCGGGCTGAAGCCTCAGCGGAGTATGCTCTGCCATCACACTCGTCCTGGATATTCTTAAGGCACTCTTCACGTGAGGTTAGTCTCAACGACAACGACCGATGTACATTAGCTGCCTCAACACGTTCAACATTGGACCGCGCCTCCAGCTGTGTGATTTTGAGGTTGGCTTGTGCCGTCACATGTTTAACCTCCTCAAGGTGCTTTCTTTGGTCAGTTTCAACCTTACGCAACAGGGTTATTTTGTGTGATTCAGCTTCGCTCAATGCGCTCGTCAGGCGTTTGATGTGTTCCTCCCTCTCCAAAACACGGGCGACGGCAGTGCCGAGACGTCGCTCAAGCTGCTCTGTCATTGAGATCTGGATTTTGAGCTCCTCCTCCGCTTTTTCTGCAGCACGCACAGCTTGTTTTCGTAAGTTAGACTGTGTGGAAAGGGCATAGTCATGTGTTGGGACTAAGGCGCGATCTCGTAACTGCGCTTGCATGTCGGTCATTTCTTGCGTCCTCATCCTATAATTTTCTTCCATTATTCGCGACTCTCTTTGTAAGATGTGAAGTTCTGTGGAATGGTCACGTCTTAAGCTTTCATTTTCACCGAGAAGGCGTGCAACTTCAATGTCATACTGAGAACGCAATGTCCTCAGGTCAGAAACGGCTAGTGCGTAGCCCTGGGTGGCATTTTCCACTTCATCATGCAGGTCTTTCATCACTTCCCGGGTTGGAAGTTCAAGTTCTTCCAAAAGTTGTTGGCGGAGCTTTTCCAATTCGCGAGGCCGCAGGATACAATTGTGGGCATCTTCGAATTGTTGGCGCTTCATATCGATTTCTCTCAACCAAGTTTCCGCATGTTCTTCAAAGAGAAGCGCTGATGCGTGACAGTCAGTACGGACGTTTTCGTATTCTGCGGTGAGGACGCTGTAAGCCGAGCGAATTTCTTCGTTATGACGCTTTAGCTGTGGAAGCGTGTTATCAGCATAACGGTAAAATTCTCGTTGGCCAAGGACGTCAAAGTCTAGTTAACAGACGCCTCGATGAAAATGTGAAGGTCGCACCTGGTCGTTATTTTTGCGCAACAATCGATTGTCTCGCCGTAAACTCGCCAGCTCTTCCGCTAAGTTTTTTACTTCCTGCGCAGGCAGGCACACGAGGAGACTAACTCGTCAGACAGGCATGGCGCAAATAACTTAAATAAATACCTCGACGACGGATGAACTTTGAGGGCCAGTCATGTCATCTAGCCGCAGCTCAATAGGGTGAGTGTTGTTCATGCTGCCACCCAGATAGTAATGAGTGTTGCGGTTACTTGAGCGAAACTCTGTTCGGAAAACGCTGGCGGCAATGCCCAGTGCCAAAGAAACAAAGTTCGACAAAACTTTATTCTTCGTTCTGCAATATTTGCAATTTCCCGCCGGCGCGCTATTTATCAATAATTTTTACAAAAACCTCTCCTCATACACGGTGGGAAATGAAGCACATATGGTTCCTATAAGGTTCCTAGCTAGCTATATGTTCCTATAGCGAATTTATTAGATTCCTATACGCTTTCTATACGCAAAAAAACCATTTTCGATGAATTCCTATACGGACGATGTAATAAATATATGTACGATCGATCATTTTTGTGATTTTTTTAAATCGTATGGGCAAAACCTAAACTCCTATATGTGCTGATAGGAGTTCCTATTATTCCTATACGGTACCTATTTTCCTATGATATCCATCATCGTATATATAGATAGGAACCATATGGGAACTTCATTTCCCACCGTGATATATGTATTACACTTTAAAAAGAGAAGCAGCTGAATATATAGATGTAGGGTTTGTTGAATCTAAATGTGGTACCAGGTTGTACTGGTCGGGTTCGCGTAGTTAGTATTTTTACGAAGATAAAATTATTGTAACGCTACGTATATTATTTGTAATACGTATTTATTTGATACGAACGAATAATGAAACGTATTTAATAATAAACTTTTTATATTAAACATGGGGTTGTAATATAATAAGGCCTAACTATTGCCCCCGTGATCAGGGGTTAGTTTAATACACCTCCCCCTGTATCGTTGACTCGCGGTCGGATCCACAACATTCCCCCTATATCGTTGACTCGCGGTCGGATCCGATTTTGGTCGGTTGTAATATATTTTGGGTCGCGCATGTTTTTTTCCTATGGCGCCTAGTCAGGCCTAGTCAGAACGGCGAGCGCGCTGGACCGCTTGCAAAGATGCTGCTGGGCGCCAAACAGGGAGGGCGACCTCGGATCGTGTCGCGCATTATCGTCGAGGAGTATTTCGCTCTTTGAGTGTTCCAAACGTGTTCTACAGCGATGTTTTGTTATTTAGGTCAAAATACCGAATTCTGTTGCAGATACTTGGTCATGTGACCAAAGTGCAATCGATCGACCGTGTGTTAATTTCAAGGGTCGTGGCGTCTCTTCGTGAACGCGGCAATCGAGCCGCCGCATATGCTGTGCGATATTTGCATTTTTGGCGCCGATCAGCATATTAGCAAGCGGCAATACCTAGCTAGAGGTACATCTATTTTATTGTGGTTTGAAGTGACGTAAAGTGGTGTGAAGAATTATAGATCATATACAAATAGTCACATATCGTATTTATTGTTAACGTCTATGGCGGCCATGAGTGGAGCGTGAAAATACTGACCACCCCTATTTATGGTTAGGGACCACCGCGGCCGTGAGTGGAGCGTAGCGACCAAGGACTGCCCGAATTTTCAAGTTTTATCAACTCTCGGTCAATCCAAAAGTCCAGTATTTTCAAATAATGATGCGAGATGCGCTTTCGAGCAGTAGAGTGACGTATCGGTAGATGAAGATGAATCTGCGACACTTTCCGTGATAATTTGCGTCTTCTCGAGAAGTGCGTGAGCGCGTCGGCGGCGAATGTGATCACTTCGTGAAAAAAGTCGAAACGCTGAAAAACTAGTAGCACGAAACTACACTTGTAGCAATTTTTTTGATACGAAACGAATTAATCTTAATCTTAAAATATGATACTTTCGAAGGTACCTTCGTAAAATATATGTATTAATTATCTTAAGATCTTAATATTATTTTACGTACGAAAACTTATATCTTATTACCGAACAAAAAAGTACTACCTTCGAAGGTATATTCTCTCCCTCTGCACACAACGGCACCGTTCGTCGTGCAAACGATTCGATATGGGCGGTAGTAGACAGCACCAAATTATCAAGATCGACGTGCGGCGCAGCCGCACGCATAGTACGCCTCACGAGCGCAACGATAGTTCGCAAAGAATTCCTATCCAGACGACCGGCAGAGTGAAAAACAAAGCCGCGCGTTCGGTTCTCTATAGGAAACTCCAACAACAGAAAAAACTCGAGAAACGGGCAGCACGCAAAAGTCGACAGAGTGAATCTAACCCCGAATCGACGGCTAAAGTGTCCATGTCGCCCCGACAGGTGCCAAAGACAATAGAAAACCAACGAGTCAGAGACGAGACACACGTCAAGCATTTGGATGAGGATAATGTCGAGGAACTTGCAAACGATGAATTCGCCAAGCACTTCAGCGGGATGTCCTCTCCAAAAGTCATGATCACCACAAGCCGAAAACCCTCGGGTGAAATGTTCCGTTTCCTTGAAAACATCTTCTGGGTCGTACCTAATGCTTATTATTATGCCCGCCGGGCATATCATGTGCAAGAGGTGATCACTCATGCGGGGGCAAGAGGATTCACTGACCTTCTTGTTTTCAACGAGAATCGAAAGTTCAGTCAGGGTGCGAAGGTTAACGGTTTGCTTCATGTCCATTTGCCGGGGGGTCCATCTTGTCTGTATCGCCTGAGCTCGCTTGTTTTGACGAAAAAGATACGCAACCACGGCCGTGCAACGAAACATTATCCAGAGCTCATCTTGAATAACTTTTCCACACGCCTTGGTCACAGGATCGGGCGAATGCTCATGTCAGTTTTCCCTCAAAGACCAGAGTTTCAGGGAAGGCGAGTAGTAACTTTTCACAACCAGCGCGACTTCATATTTTTTCGTCATCACCGCTACATCTTTGAAGTGCAAAAGGGGGCAGAACCTCGGCAAGAGCTGTGCGAACTTGAACAATCAACCAAGTTTGGTGAAATCGTCCAGGGAGTCGTAAAAGGACACCAACTCAAGACATGTGCGAAGGATACCGTTGACAATAGCACCAAGAAACAGGACTTGCCTGAAGAGATTAACAATATTACAGGTTCAACTTTGGGAAACGGCTCAAGTTTCCGGGCAAGACTGCAGGAACTAGGGCCGAGGCTCACTCTCAAGCTGATGAGTGTGCAGAACGGCATTTTTGACAGTAAGCACGGCGAATACGAGTATGTCCGTTGTAGACAAGCAGATGGTAGTAAATTAGATAGGCGCAAGTTTGTGCTTTAAGATGGTTTTTTTTGCTCAGCTTACGAAAACGTACTTATAACTCAACAATAAACACTTCTACTGACGTTTCTGAAGGGCTTGAACCCTCACAACTTCAGGAGATACAGTTTGAGCCGGGAGATACACCGATACTATGTTCAAGTGCCACCTCGTTGTTTTGAGGCCTTGCTCAGCTCTGGCAAATAAATCTCAGATGAATGCTTGTTATCCTGACTTGAACAAGAGCACGGCAACCTGCCCGAGGTAGAAGTAGATGAAGTGTTTCGTCTCGTGTGTTACGTACGAGCCGAAGTTGCGTCCGACGATACAGTGCCATGTTGGGTTGTACTTCTTGTCAAACTCCTTTTTTATGAAAGCAGCGATGTCTTTCTCAATGTTATACTTCTCTAGGGCCTGATGAGAAAATTGAAGTGTGGTCAGCATTGTAAATCCTGCATTACTTCGTTTAATTTTTAAGCCGGGAGCCAGCGTGTCGATGTGCGTTCCTCAGTAGGGCGAGCATCAGACAAGAGAAACTAAAACAGCTTTTGACAGACAAAACCGGGCGTTTCAAAGATAAAGAAAATCTACTTTTGGCTCAAGAAGGTAAAAGTCGCCAAGTGCTCTACGAAGACTGCGTAATGAGTGCGCCTTCTGGCTCGTGATAAGCCAAATGTGGCACCGGTGGCACCGGAATATTCTGACACACTTGAATTTGAAGGAATAAAATCGAGGTACCAATGATCGCTCGCGTGAACATGAAAAAGAGGGAAAACCGACGCTGCCAAAACCTTTTACGGGCCCCGCTGGACATAATAATCACTTACCTGGGTCGCACAGTCAACCGCATCCTGCTGCATGTCCTGTCAAGACGATGGAGCGATGATGTCAGGAAATAGCTAGCAGAAACTATGCGCTGGAGCGAATCAGAGCGAGTAGTGGGTAATCTAACGCGGGTGCTGAATATGGGAGGAATGTTGCCAAAAGCAGCGCGGAGTTGTTCCCCTGCCCGGAATTCGCACCGGGAAAGGGGCGCACATACCTCAGACATGTCAGCGTTCTTGATCACTGCCTTGCGCTCCGACATCTTCGAGTACGTACTTCCGGAAGTTAAAATGGGCAGCGGATTTTGGGTACACGCGGTGCCTGAATACGTCGACTGTGGAAGTTTAGGCGCGTCTCGAAAATGACCCTTTCCCCTCATTTTTTTGTTTAAAGTTTTCCCTTCGACCTTCGAAGGTACCTTCATTCGAACGAAGAAGGTATGAATACATGCATGATAAGTAAGGATCGAAGGTTCGTGTTTCGTACGTACAAGTATTCGTAAGATTTAAGATTTAATCTTATTTATTTCAAACTGATTAATATTAAATATCTTAAGATTATTGGTACTGAATCTATTTTGCCCTTTATTTGGTTTCTTATGCGTGAGCGCTTTGTTCGTAGATAGTGTTAAAAAATATATTATATTATGATATTAATAATTATATTATAAGTCGCTTACGTGAACATAAGCGGAATCTTTATACTGTTTGTCCACTGGAGTGATTGTGTGGATCGTAATGATGAAGTCTTTACGTTATTATATTAAATCGTTAGTTCGTTAAGCAAAAAAAACTGGCTCACCCTTATGAAATTCAGTATATCATAATAAAGATAAGTTTATATTTAATAGATAATCTATCTTCTTTCGTTTATTTAGTCTAATTAATATGCGTGAGTGCGAGTGCAGCAAACGGATATGTGCTGCCGAACATTTCTCAAACGGTCTTCTGTGAAAATTCATATTGAAGTGTCGCTCCTAGTGAAAAGCGATTTCGCGCTGATACACGCAGCTTGCTGGTCTTTCAAAACATACGCCGCTTTCAAAGTGCTCCTATAGAATCAGAACGCGGTTTCAAAGTTCCCCCTATCGAAATTCATTTTGAAACTGGGATCCCTGTCACACCGGTGTATGTGATCAGTTATTTACATCCATGCTGACATATTTTTGCCCCTGGGCGGGGATCCGGCTTGAGGGAGTGGCCAACGAGCCGCGTCGCGGCTGTTTAAACTCTAACCCATGAAGACCAGCCCCCAACCCCCTAAAGACACGGCGCGGACCCTAAAGATACAGCGCACCGCTTGTTACTCGCGCGTTTGCGGCTACATGAGCGCCTCATGTAAAAAGCGCTCCTGTCAGCGCGTGGCGCGCTTCAGGACGTGTAAGGAAGAATGACCAGTCATGCCCCTGGGTACGTACGTAGGAGGTACATATATTATTCATAGTTGTTATTGTTATTGTTATTGTTATTATTCTTAAGGTACCTTCGAAGGTACCTTCGTACCTTGTACCTCGTAACGTTTCGTAACTTACCTTCGAAGGTGAGGTAAGTGTTACGAAGGTATAATGTAGACCTTGATGCTTCCTGCTTCCTGCTTGATCTTGTAACTTCAGTCTTCTGCACAAGGGTTTAGGAGTTTAGGAGATGAGTCGAAGAGATCAGAACATGACATCGTCATCTACTCATCTAATCCATTGCTATCTGGATTGGGGGAAAAGTCTTCTAGACAAGGCTGAATCACTAGCGAACGCCTCGCAAAACATGTCAGGGTTCTTTGGTAGTTCAGCGGTTCGCCCCTCTGATTCAACGGTGACGTTTGGCAGATGATCATCAGGCTGTATGCCTATTTTGTTGATGTCCATCCTAGACGGCGTCTGATATCGAGCTACTGTTACCGAAACAGCTGAACCATCTGAGAGAGGCACGAGAGTCTGTATCAGGCCCTTGCCGAAAGTGGTATCACCAACGATCCGTGCACGCCCATTGTCTCGTAGTGACCCTGCGAGTACTTCAGAGGCAGAAGCAGTTCCTTGGTCTACCAGCAGGGTCAATGGCGCACTTGGTACTAATGCGTCGTTGTTTGCCTCAAAAACGTCACGGATACCCTGGCTATCGGCAATATAGACGATGACACCATCATTAATAAAATACCTTGCAATATCGACTGCGCCTGGAAACAACCCCCCGGGGTTCGATCGCAGGTCTAGTACAAATGCAGTGGCATCATCGTCAATACCAGCTTGTAGTGCATCCCTTACCATCGCCGCAGAAAGTTGATTGAAGGTTGTAAGCCGAATGTACTCAACGCGCAGTCCAGAACCAATCACTTGCTCACACACTTTTGATTGCACAGGAACAAGCGAGTATCGTTGCCGCGTAATGGTGACCGAAACATGCTCTTCAGGGACAACTTCACGGAGACCATCATTTACTCTCCTCGTCAAACTTAATTGCACCTCAGAGTTCGTAGGACCCTGCAGGACATCTGCAACTTCATATAGGCTAAGTCCTTTAACACTACGACCATCGATGGCAGTTATGATGTCAGACGATCGAATCCCCGCCAAATCGGCTGGGCCTCCCGGAGTCGGAGCCACGACAACGATATCATTTTGATTTTCATCTTCACTTCCATAGGCCATTTCGATGCCCACTCCAGTGATGTTGCCTGACATTGTAGACTCACTAAGTGATGCGTATTTTTCCGGTTCAAGAAACCTGGTAAACGGATCTTGCAGCAGTGATAGCATATCGCGTATCGCAACATAAGTTTCCTCTGTGGTATTCATGGAAGTCTTTTTGATAGTTGCTTCCCTGATTTTGAACCAAGCGACGCTATTGAACGTCTTGTCGACATAGGCCTTGTCAACAGCTCTCCAAGCCTCTAGGAACAAAAGGTTGTTTGAATTGATAGCTGCAGCGGGTGGCAAAATAGAGAATGTGGGCCCATACGCAGACACGAACGCGATGATGGAAGAAGCAACGGTACCTACTAGCGCACTTCGAGCGTAATCGGTAGCAGGGATCCGTCCCCGTCGTTCACTTGTTTGCCCGCTGTCCGATGGCGGTGGTCTTGACGGATGCAGAGGTGAAACGGGCGCAGCTGCGCGTAGGGTCCGGTCACGGCGAGGCCTTGGGATTTTTGGACGAAAATTTCGCGAAGCTCTCGGAGCGATCGCATGGAAGCTTGCGGTTTGCGTCATCAGTTGCAAGATCTTTGAAATCTTGTAAAACCCGAGATGTCAGAACTTTTTTTTGGTTGAACTTTTTGTACAATATGATATTAAGACCTTTAAGAGTTATACCTTCGTTCGTTCGTACAAGTACGAAGGTAATAATATTCACACGTGTTACGTTCAAGGCGCCGAGAGAACCTCAAGTGACTGCATTCTTTTCCTTGTAAGATCAATCTCCAACAGGGAGAGTTCTGCTACACACATACATCCGGTGTGAGCGACTTCTTAGCCCAGGACCCGTGCCTAAATCGATTTGACCCGGGTGAAGTGTACTAATGTCGAATGATTTAGCGGAGGGCGATGTCAGGACAGGTGACACTCAACAAGTTTACACTCAGCCGTGGGTCATAAAGCACAGCCCAAGGTTAGATAGACACATTCGGCCCAACATCATTGCCTCCTTTATGGCTTTTGCTTTCTAAAATCTCACTTCCTGTAATGAAACGTCTTTCAAGGTCAGATGCAGAGATCGTCGTAGCAAAGAAGAAGTTAGATGCTATCCGACAATGGATGTCAAAATGTGAACGGCATGATGCCTCCCGGGTTATGCTTCTTGAAGGGCCCTCTGGTTCTGGAAAGTCTGCAGCAGTGCGTCTTGTTGCCGCTGAAGCCGACCGTGAGGTTCATGAGTGGCGTGCCCCAGTGCCCACACTCTGGGATGATTTAAGGTACAATAATATACCTTCGTCTTCATACAGCTCGAAGGTGGATGAGTTCGTGGCGTTCATCGCACGTGCTTTTCGATATTCCCCACTTGATCTCAGGTTAGACCCCCTTGAAAACAAGGAACATCAAGAAATAATACAGAACCAGAGCAACCTTGGCCAAAAGACTCTTGTCAAAGGATGCGGCGGAAAACACTCAAAAACGTCAAAAAACGTTATTTTGCTTATTGAGGACATTCCCTTTGTCAACAATGTCGACCAATCTAACCAAGTTCACAGAATTTTGCAACAGCTCTTGACTCGAAGTGCATCCCCAGTCGTTTTTATATTGCCACCTTCAGAAAGCGGTGATAGAGCAGCAATGCGCCCATGTGAAGCTGGCAAGTTCTGCGATGGAGAGGCGAAATGGCGCGGCAGATCATCGCCCCTTTCTTTTCTCCACAGTATGTCACGCGAGCTAAATTTTGCAGGAGCAGTGACAGTTGCACTCAACCCGGTTACTGTACCCCGACTTGCCAAGGCACTCTCTGTAATTGCAAGGACTGAAAATGTCAAGATCCCGCAATCAACACTTGTTGATTTGGCTTCTGCTGCTTCAGGTGATATAAGGTGTGCTATCACCAGTTTGCAATTAATAGCTCTGCACAAATCTGGAATGAATGCCATTTCGCGCGATCCAAAGCCAGTTCAGGCAAAAACACGCACAGCGTCGATGTGTGGGATGCATGCCAACGAGCGGCCACACCCTAAGGGTTCATCGAAGTTTGCGCGACGAGATAACGTATTATCCACATTTCATGCTCTTGGGAAAATTCTTCACAACAAACGGAGGTTTCCTCTACGGGATGCCACCCAAGGTCCTACTTGCATGGAAGAGGAAAATTATGTCTCAGCCCTACACCTCGAAACAAGTAAATGTGCTCTGCCACCCTTGGATGCACTGGCGCAGTGTGAATGTGGAACCACCGCCATTCACATGCATCCAACGCTGCTGCGCGAACAATCCTTTTATGATCCTGAAATGATACTCTTCACCTCACGCTTAAGCACGGTTTCTGCGATTGATTTTCTTTTCGAGAACTATGCAGAGTTCATGCATGATTCTGGAATTGGAGATGCAGCATTGGGCCTCGGGTATATGTCTGATGCATCATCACTTCAACTCTGGTCAAGTGCTAAGTGTTTTAAAATGGATGATCAGCTGTCAGGCGTTTACGAGCAAAGCCATTTCATCGATTCTAACAAGATCGGTGAGAACATAGCAGGCTCGGTCATTACACGCGGTGTTTTGTTTGCTCCCGATCCCTCCCGACCTGAAATCAGAAAATGGTTCCAGCTTCGACCTCCACAGGCCAGCCGGGTATTTCGAGCTGCCTCGAAGAACTTGTTTGAGCTTCAAAAAAATGTCGTCACCGCATCAGGCGCAGCCTTTACCACGGGGTCAAATCTTGCAAGTGCTGGAGCCGAAATGCTACCAATGGTCAGAATTATTGCGTCGACTGGTTCTTCTGGCGGAGTGATGGTGCCATATTTACCTAAACGCTGGGTGAATATGCAGGGTGAAGTCGTCGCTGACAGGTGTCCCCAAAATAGTAAGCCACATGCCTCAAGGTCTGATTCGCCTCAACGCGGAACGAGTATCAGTGCAGGCACCGCTGGCATGCATCGATCTATGGGAGATTACCCGAGCTTTCAGACATTGACTTCGGGTCAGCCTACCTCCGAAGTTGACGAAATAGCCGACTGGTGAAGGGAAACTTGACTTTGCAAAAGCTTCTCCGGTACAAAACTTCCATCACGAAATTTGGCCATTTTGATCATCGTTTTTTCGAGACACGTCAGTGTTGTCGAGCGCGTTCTTCATGGGCACTAGGCATATCAGGGACCGCTCAGAGAGTTGCTGCAACTCACACCTGTAGACGTTCAACAACTTATTTGTCTAGATAAGAGTATTAAGTTTCGTATTATTTACCTTCGAAGGTACGAACGAATCGTATAACACCTTCGAAGGTACGAATGAAGGTACCTCGACCGAGCGGATTCTGCGTACTCAAGTGTACTCAAGTGAGCTCAAGTGTGCTCGTGACGCGAGATTCCATTCCAACTGATGAACGCGAGTGGACCTTGGAATCTCGACCGACCAACACCGGAGTTTGGTGTGCTCTTTGCCTGGTAGTGCTACGCCCGGTTCTATCGTCTCGGCGCTGAAGGTGGCGCCCTCTTGCTCGGGATGTACGTGAGAACTCGCATGCGGGTGTTGTAGCTAGCTAGCTAGCTAGCTAGTGCCTATGTCTACTGACGGATATCCGTCCGGACGGATATTTATATGATTATCAGTCATCAAAATATGTAATATTTGGACGGATCTCAAGTCAAGGCGGATCCGTTCACGCGAGGCGCGTGCGCGGAGGCGAGTGCGGGAGCGATAACTTGCATTATATGGTGTAATACATCTCAATACACTCCACTTCAGGCACTCAGCCCGCGTCCGCGAGCTGCGGCACTCATACCTAGCTCACCTAGCCTCGGCAACCTGCGCAAATCGTTTGCATCAGACGTTAACTTCCATGTCAGCAACCCAAGAGTACCATCCCCGGCAGCCAAAGCTAAAGGGCGCTAGCTAAGATTGCGCATTGATTCTCATTGGTTCTCTAGCTAAGTGTTCGTAGATATATAATAGACAGCAAATCGTGCTAGCTAGGCAGGTGACAGGTTTAATCAAGGCGTTATTTTCAAGACATCTCTTGTCGCTCCGACCTTTTTAGCATTACTGGCTTTTTAAAGAGACCGCAGGGGCGATGCATTTGCATTATCATTTCTGTCCTCGATGGGCTCAACCGGCAGCGATAAGATTTCACAGATAGCGATCGAGTGCCTCGGAAATAATCAAGCATCGAGCACGCCTCAACTGTCTTTGTCCGACACAGACGTGAGCCTTATACTTCCTTGTTCACGGCATATCGGCTGTCTCGTTCATTCTGCCTCGCATGCTCACAGAACGAGCCCTAATCGTGCCTCGTCCATCAACTTTCCTCTCCGTGTCGCCAGATTACGCCCAAGGGATGTGGTTTTGCTGCTAGCGGACACCGACGAAATCGCAAACCGAGGCAAGTATCTTCTTTGGTCAAGGCTGCAAACTGGTTGTTCGGCTATGGTTCCTCATACAAGGTGGGCACTAAAAGTACGCAACGGATCGTATCGACAAATCATCGAGAAGTATCACATCGACAAATTGACAAAGATGGATCTGTTGACTTCGAGACAAAGAAGTCCGAGGTCGTTGACAAAACTAATTGCGACTCATATGTTTGGCAAACGGAATGTTTGAAGTACACCGAATACGAAGATGCCCATTTGTCAATTCGAGAAAGACTGCGTTGTACACGGCTCGCCTCAGTTCTTGGCGTGGGACTCGAATCTATCTTTAACGTTTCGTGTTTTCTATCCCGAGCTGCAACGGACTACCCCGCGGCACCATGTCCTGTTGCAGTAGTTGATGTGCAGACCAGCATGGAACGCAGTCCAAATCCTGTCACATTTTCCTATCCGCATTTGGCAACATGTTCCGCACTTGTGGCTCAGTGTCTTCGCCGTGACTTCAATGTCAGACCCGGTAATGTTGTCGCTGTACTGATGAGAAATAGTCACGAAGTCATGGTGCTTCACTACGCTTGTGCAGCAATCGGCGCGCAATTGCTTAACCTTAACACGCAACTCGTTGCGAAGGAAATGGCGCTGATTCTTGCTGAAAGCGGCGCAATAACGATTGTAGGAAATCCTTTGACACATACAGATGTCTTGCAGGAGACACTGCAGGACGATCAATTGAAAATGTACACGCTGCCGCTCGTCAGCATCAACTGTATGTCATATGGAAGCATCACAGATTATGCGGACCAAATGAGAGGATGGATAAGAAGAGGATTCAAGCTGAGGTGGACAGAAATCCTTGCTTTCAGTGATGCCCATGTTAATATTTCTTCCAAGTCAGTCTCCCTGGAAATGTCCGCGCATATATACTATACTAGTGGTACCAGTGGAAAACCGAAGGGCGTAAACTTGACACATGCTGTGGTTGCAAGGCATGCGGTGGCTACTTGTGCAGAAATGCTCCTCAACAACAACGATATTTGGCTCCATATTGCTCCCATGTTTCATCTTGTAGACGCATTTGCAATTTATGGTGTGACACTCGTTGGGGGTAGACATATTATAGCCGAACGCTTTGAAGTGTCTAATGCTCTGTGCACCATTGAGCGCGAAGGCGTGACTAGCACAAATATGGCGTCTACAATGGTGGCCATTATTTGCACAAATTCGTCAACGCATCATTTCGATCTTTCAAGCTTACGAGTGCTTTCGTGCGGTGGATGCCCACTCGCCCCTGCATCTGTCACCAGAGCTTTTTCAATTTTCGGATGCGAATTTTTCATTAGTTATGGCATGACTGAGTGCTGCGGCAAAATAAGCATGTCAATAATTGACCGTGAGCTCTTGCGATCAAATAATTATGACGGCTGCCTCGCTGCTATGCAAACCAGCGGCCGGCCATTTTGCCTCATGGACATGAAAATCGTCGATGTAAAAACGGGCGCTGTTATAAATACACGCAATGTTGACGTGGAACACGTGAGCCGTGCCCCCTGCATTGGGGAGGTGCGAGTACGCGGTCCGACAATATTTAAAGGATATTTGCACAATTCAGATGCACAACTAGATTACTTCGACGATTGCGGCTGGTTTCGCACTGGTGACCTTGCCACCGTCGAGAGCAATGGTTACATCACCATTGTTGACCGAGCAAAGGACATGATTCTCTGCGGGGGGGAAAATGTTTACTGTGCCGAGGTATGATCAGTTTTTTCGATACAGTTCTTGGAACCTTCTAATTTTTACATCCATCACAGGTCGAGGGAGCGTTATTTGCACATCCAGCTGTTCAGCAAGCCGCAGTGTTTGGAAGCTTTCATCCAGTTATGGGTGAGGTGGTGCAAGCTGCAGTATCGATTCGACCAGATGCAATCCATGACCAAACTGAAATAATCACCCATTGTCGTAGGAGATTAAGCCGGTATAAGGTTCCCTCCACTGTATTTATTGTTAAAGAGCTCCCAACGAGTGCGAATGGCAAGATAATGAAACAATCACTGCGGGAACAATGCCAAGACATCTCAACATTGAGTCGAAGTAACTCAACTCCATTCGAAAGTCTGACTGGATTAAGTTGCTCAACAAAAGCGGCTTTTTCAACGCACCGACGTGCATCAATGCGTCATTCTGTAACACCTATGAATCATGGATTTGCGCATATCGTTCTCCTTGGCGGTCATCTGCTCGATGCATTTGCTCACGCGGCCTCGGTAATTGCGAGTCCTGCGTGCAAAGATATGACCATGATTGTTGAATTGAACACTACATCGCACGAAACCCACGATATTTTTATGTCACATTACCACTTTGGCACGAATGCAAAAGTTTGTATTGTGTCTGACCTAAGGACTCGCGCTAACATACAAGCCGCATTTTCAATCACAAAAAGGGCAGCTGTTGGTGAATTGTTCAAGGTTTCCAAATTTACCAGGGTGGATGCTGGAACTTTTGATTGCGTTCCTGACAGAGCCAACCAGCTTACATCAGATTCCAGTGGAAGTATTGCTGGAATCTCGAAGAAGTATGACAACGTGCTCGCTGCAGTCCGTCTCACTATCCATCACATCTGTCCCCAGAAGTACTCCCTTATTGCGGAGGGTTCGGTCCCTCTGATGAACGCCGGATTGACGATGAAAACCTTAACGCGATTGAAGGCTGAGCTGGAAGTAAAAATTGGGGTATCATTGCCCGCAACACTTAAATTCGATTCTTCAACTATTCGAGGAATTGCAGAACAGATATACGATATCATTTATCCAGTGAAAATGTCAGAGGAAGCAGTTTCCCGGGTAGTTGACAGTGCGATCGCATTCGCCTTGGATTTGGCACTGCAAGATGGAAATTTGCCTTTCGACGAATCCATGCCCCTAATGCACGCAGGGCTCAGCTCTCTTGGAGCTGTGCAACTACAAGAGACACTGGCTCGAGACCTTGAAGAAATTGCAATGACTAGGCCTATCCCAGCGACTATCGCGTTTGATTACCCATCCGTAAATGCGATAAAATCATTCATCATAGGTTCCATTTTCACCGAAGCTCCTAATCTGGAAGACAGCAAGAACTCAATCTGTGAACCTGGAGGTATAAGGCCACCCACTGGCATCGATAAGCTAGACATCATTTGTTACATTCATGGGGCTGAGTGTAGGGCCCCAGGATCTCAAATCGAGGTTTTATCCGACGAAAGACTCACCTTGGAAAGTCTATCAGTTGTGCCACTGTCAC
>Ga0115571_1001283_pt1 | contig 17882 bp, 10 predicted proteins | sample COGITO_mtgs_1205_FD_87293 | JGI IMG/M metagenome (GOLD analysis project Ga0115571, IMG submission 87293) | Pelagic marine microbial communities from North Sea - COGITO_mtgs_120531 | ecosystem: Environmental > Aquatic > Marine > Epipelagic | place: Germany:Helgoland, sampling site Kabeltonne...
AAAGTAATGCAACCAATGGATTGAGTGATGGTGGTTCGTATAACGGACAAATGCATTGGAGAAGTTATGGTGGTGGTTCTGATTTAAGTGGAGGATATCCAATTCAGATTTCATATACTGCTAATGGTAGATTATGGAGTAGGTTAGGGACTGGTGCTACTTCTTGGAGTGGTTGGAGACAAGTATTAGATAGTGTATCTCAAGCATACGCTTATAATATGAACCAAAATGTTCGTTCATCTGATGCAGTAACATTTGCAACAGTAAACACTGGACAAGGTGCAACCGAGGTTCACTTAATGAATCAAAACCTTCGTACATCAGATTCAGTATCATTTGCTAATATAACTGGCCCATTAACAGGTACAGCTTCTAATGCAAATCATTTAAATACAACGAGAGATACTCCTTCTAACTCATTACAATATTGGCAAAGTTCTGGTCTTGGTATTACTGAAGCACCAACAACTGATTGGCATAATACTATAAGAATGGGACATGGTTCACCATTATCCTATTATAGTAATACATTGGCAATTCGTATGACTGGTTCTGGTGTGGGTGATATCTACACTCAAACCATTATGAATGGTTCTAGACAAGGTTGGAAGAAACATTGGAATGATGGAGGTGTAATAGATTCAGCATATAATATAGATGCACCACAATTTCGTGATTACAATAATACTGGATATTATGGTGATTTTGCATCAACATCGAATATAAATGTCTTACAGGCACAAGCAATAACTGTAAAGGATAATCAAGTAAAAACATTTAGACATTCTGGTTCAGATTTCGTAAATGGTACATTAGTACAAACTGATATACCATCATCTGCAGCCAGTGGTGCATCATTTGTGTTAGAAGCAACTGGTAAAAGTTATAGTACTGATACTCCATTCTCATTTACTGCTCAAGGTTATCTATACAATAACACTATTATAAACGCAAGTGGATTGCATATGGGTAAACCAGGGTTTACTCAAATGAAGGTATTTAATAATGGTGGAACACTTGCATTTTGGTGGCCAAGAGTAACTTATTGGAATTCATTCTCAGTTAATGTTAGAGATGCTGGTGGTAGTGAGTTTAATAGAGTAACATCTATTGGTAACTCAAGTGAACCAACTGGCACTAAGAAGATAACGATAACAATGAAGGTATCGGCTGTGTATGACCAAAACATCAATACTGGGAATTTATACGCAACTAATTTTATAGATTCAAATGATACAAATTATTATGTAAATCCAGCATCAACATCTAGATTAAATACTACTAATATAACAACATTAAATACCTATGGTACAACTACTTTAGGTAATGGTAACAATGATACAACTAATATCAATGATACTCTTAAATTATGGGCTACCGATAGTGGTGATTCTCACTTCTACTTTGGTGAAAGTTCATCTAGTGGATATGGTGACCATTATTACTGGGATAGTGGTTATACATCATATCATTATAGTAGATACGCTGGAACTGATTCATTAATATGGAGACATGATACTCGTACTACTAATAGGATAACATATGGTAGAAGTATTTCTTTTGATAATTACGGAAAAGGAATTTATGGTTTATACTCCGCAAGTAGATACCAATTACTATTTTCTATGGGCGATGCTTATAGATTACCAGATGATGGTGGTAGTACTGGTAACTTATATGGTGTAGCTTGGTCACATCCTAATGCTGGAGGTGCAGCCGGAAACTTGAATGACCATGGTATGTTAATTCTAATGAATGGTACTTTTAAGGCTGCTATATCAAGTAGAGCAGTATTTACTGATGAAGTAAGAGGAACTCTTTTCAGAGATTACAATAGTAGTGGATATTATTTAGACCCTAATGCAACATCAAACTTATATAATTTACAATTAACTGGAGCTAAACACACATACCTTTATCTAAGTCCAGGTAATGGATATGAGGCTATGGTTAGGTTAAATGGTGGTAGTGGTAGTACTTGGTATGTTGGTAGTAGAACTTCCTCACAATTAATAGGTTCAACTGATGCATGGCATGTATATTCACAAACAGCAGGTAGGACTGTTTCTGGTACTGATACCGCTGGTAATACATATTCTTATGGTTCATCTCGTGCACCAAGGTTTTACGATTTAGATGATACTAATTACTACACAGACCCTGCATCAACTTCGGTATTAAATGAACTTCAAGTTAATGGATTAACGGTTGATGGATATAAACTTGCAGATACGGCGTCAAGAAGTGTAACTGCAGGACAATGGGTAACTATTGCTACAGGAAGTGGTAGACAATATGCTACCTTCAATGTGTGGGATACTAATGGTGGTAGACATGGTTCAATGTCATTTACTGCTGGTATATCTTATGGTGGAACTGCCACACTTACTTTATTAGGTAAATCTTGGTATAGTTCTAATGGTATTTTTAATAATATTAGAATTAGAAAAGGTACTACATATGAGACTCATTACTTACAAATTTATATAACTGATAATGGTACATTAAATTACGCAATAACAAATAACTTTCAAAGTAGTGGTTGGTCACTAACAACATCCGGTACAGGAAACCCTGCAAGGTCAACAGCTGCAGAAATAGTACCTGATACATATCCTGGTATGGGTACAAACCAAGCAATTGGTGCATCTATATATTATGATTCACAGAACCCTGCATATTATGTAGACCCTGCTGATAGTAATGTTGCTGCCAATTTTAGTGGTGGTATTCAAATGACTGGAAATTATGGAGTTGGTCTTACGGGATTATATACATCCACCAGAATACAAACCATATTTAATATGGGTACTTCATATAAACTTCCTAATGATGGTAATTCAACTGGAAATGCATATGGTTTATATTGGTCACATCCAAACGCTGGTAGTAAAGGTGGTGCTAATAATTTAACTGACCACGGTATATTGGTTATTAATAATGGTGGATTTAGAGCAGCACTATCAAATAGTTTGGTAGTAACTTCCGAGGTAAAAGGTTCGTTATTCAGAGATTACAATAGTACAGGTTATTATATGGACCCACAAGGTATATCAAGATTAAATGGATTATATCTTGTTTCCTCTGGAAATCAAGTATCCGGATATGATGCATCTCTTAATATTCAAGGTTCTAATAATGATTGGGGTATTATAATTGATAAATCTTCATATGACTATGGTGTTGATGCAAGAATGGCTGCTACTCACTCATATGCATTCAGAGCACTAAGAAATGGGTCTCAGTATTTTAGAGTTGGTACTGATTATATGTATCATCAATTTCAAATGAGGTCTCCGATTTATTATCATTATAATAACACAGGTTATTATATGGACCCAGACAGTTTTTCTAACTTAGGGTCTGGTATAAGAGCAACTGACATTTATGCTAGAAGTTGGCTGAGAAATGATGCAAGTGGTACAGGACTTTATAACCAAGCAACTGGTCAACATTGGTATTCAGATGATGATGATTATTGGAACGTTGCTGGTGGTGGTTCTGCAAATGGTATTAGATTTAGAGACCAACACAACGGTACTATTAGAGGATATGTTTATTCAACTAGTTCAAATGAAATTGGTTTATTAGATTCAGGTGCAAGTTGGGCAATTAGACATCAAAATGATAATGGTACTTATTTCTATACTGATAATAGCACATTAGAATTTAGAGTAGGTAGAGATACAGTAACTGGTAATTATGGTACTGTTCAAACCTCAAGTACTAGAGCTGGTTGGGGTGGATACTCAATTAATGGACATTGGGTGTTTATGCATGACCATTCTAATGCAGCTGGTCTTTATAATGACATCGAAAATGAGTGGGCTTTCTATATGTTGAGAAACTCTTATACAGAGATGATGTACAATGGAACTTGGGAATTGGCAACTCGTAGTGGATATGGTCTAGCTAGAGGTTCAATGAGAGCACCAGTTTTCTATGATTCAAATGATACTGGATATTATATAGACCCTAACTCTACTTCAGGTGCATATGGAAGTAGACAAAGAACTGGAGTATTATATGGCCCTAACTTATCTTGGGGTAGATACCTACAAGTAGGTGGTAATGGTCGTTATAGTAGTTCATACGCAAGTGTTGCTACAACAAATGGTAACTTACACTTAGATGCACAAGGTGGATACGGTACATATATTAACTGGTATGTAGGAGGAACAACTTATATCAATGGTACACTTCAGGTTAACTTTATCTATGATAGAGATAATACTGCATACTATTGGGATGGTGGTGGCGTATCAATGATGAATGATACTCGTTCTAATATCTTTTATGATAGAGAAAATACCGGATATTATTTTGGTAGTAGTCAAGGTGATACAAGGGTACGTACCCTTTATGTTCTTGGAAGACAGTATTATGATAATTATTTATGTTCTACCAATCAAGGTGGAATGATGGGTGATTATAATCGTACTGGTACTAGAGCAAAAGTTATTTGGACAATTGGAGAATCATGGCCAATTGGTAATATGTACGGACTCGCATACGAGTACAATGGTTCATATGGACATCACCTTGCACTAAAAAATAATGGTAGTACATATCATAGAATTTCATTCTCATCTCAAGGTGCTAACTTTAGTGGTATTGTATATGCCAATTCGTCATCTCGTTCTCCTATTTTCTACGATAATAATAATACTGGTTATTATTTTGATGGTGCATCTATCAACTCAACTCGAATGGAGGGTGTAAGTAATAGAACTAAAGCACATATGATGCTTTCAGGTCAGACAAGGTCTTCTGCTGAATATTATGGTGCAAGACCTCGTATTACTGGTGACCAAAACTATTGGACTGGTGCAGTAGGTTGGGGCACCGTAGATTTTAACAGTGTTGCTAACTGGGGTTCTGGATTTTTTGATACTTGGAGTAATCCAGGTAGTCAACCATCGGGTACATCACATTGGGTAGGTGTTCAAGCTTATCACTATACAAATGGTGGTTCTAGATATGGATGGCAAATGTGTGGTGGTCCAATTACTAACTTGAGATTCCGTTCAACTTGGGGTGGTTTCAGAAGTTGGAGAACTATTCCTATACTTGATGAGAATAGTGGTAATGGTGGGGCAATGTATGCTGGTATTTACTATGATACAAACTCAACTACTTGGTATGCAGACCCTGCAGGTGTATCACAATTTTCTGCTGCTAGATTCCATAGTTGGATTCAAAGTGGTACTAATGGTAGTGATACCAACCCTGGTCTTAATTTAGCAGTAGGACATGATATAACATTTAAACAATCAACGTATTCAAGTCAGTCAAGGATTTTATTTGAAAACTATGACGCCCGTGGTGAGCAATCACTAAGAATATCCGCTAGTGCATATGACACTGGTGGTTACACTCTTTCTTTAGTTATAAACAATAGAAATTACTGGAGAGGTTATGTTGGTGTACTAAGAACACCTCAATACCCACTTGATGTATCTGGTAGAGCAAGACTTTCTGGTGGATATACAACTTCAGATAGAAGATTAAAAGAAAATATCAGAGACAATGATTTAGGATTAACTGAATTACTTCAATTAAGAACTAGAAAATTTGATTGGATAACTGGTGTGGAATTAATGGGTAGAACATTACAACCAGAAAGAGGTTTACTTGATAACAGAGGATTTATTGCACAAGAAGTTGAGTCAGTTTGTTCTGAATTAGTAGAAACTAATGATGAACAAGAGGGTGCAGATGGTGTAAAAAGTATAGATGATGGTGCTCTAACTGCAATGCTTGTAAAGTCAATACAAGAACAACAAGTTATTATAGATGACCTTAAGGCAAGACTTGAAGTTTTAGAGGGCTAGTATAACAATATATTTATGTTTAAATAAATTTGGTTATATTTATAGGTGTTAGTTTTCCGTTTGGAGAACAACCTATATACTTATATATATATAAAAGACAATAAAAATGGCAGTAACTTATTCATGGTCGATAACCCAAATGACTAAAAAAACAGTAGGTGAACATGAAAATGTTGTACTACATTCAAGATGGGAACTTATAGGAACTGAGGATTCAACTGGTACTCAAGGTAGATTTATTGGAGCAACTCCAATTGATTTTAACACTGGTTCAGTTGACGAATTCGTCGCTTTCGGAGATTTAACCGAAGAATTGGTAATTGGTTGGGTTTCCGCATCGGTAACACATCCAACTCAGGGATACTGGGACCATATTTCGGAAAAAATTGCAAAACAAATAGATGAAATAGATGATGCATCAGAAGAAGTTGGAGATGAAAATCTTCCATGGTCAACTGGCTCGGTAACACCAACACCAACAGACCCTTAATATCCAAACTAGTAAAATAATTTATAAATTAGTTTTGTACACTAATTAATGGTTTCAACGTTTTAGTTATATTTATATTTGTAATAACTAAATTGTTTATTTAATAAACGAAGATAATATGGCAGAAAGAATTGTATCACCTGGAGTATTTACGAGAGAAAACGACCTTTCGTTCTTAGCACAAGGGGTTGGAGAAATAGGAGCAGCGTTCATCGGACCTTTCAAACAAGGTACGGCGTTTGTTCCGACAGTAGTTCGAACTCAGAGTGAGTTTGAAGATAAATTTGGTACACCGGATGGTACTTACTATACAGAGTATGCAGTGCAGAACTATTTAAGGGAAGCAGGAAGTGCAACTATTGTTAGAGTAGCAGGTGTAGATGGTTATAGTCAAATTGCACCAATTGGGATTGCAACATCTGGTTCAGCTGGAATAAAAATAATTTCAACACTTCACTCAACACATGGTGGTGATGAAGAAGTTGGATTTACTGGGTTCAGTATATCAGATGGAAGTGCAACTGGTTCATTCGTTGTTAGTGGTAGTGGTATTGGAGAAATATCTTCATCTTTATCATCAACTGATAATAATGATGTAACTGATGTATTTGGTTCTAATCCAAGAGGTTCGAAAGATGCATATGTTTATTCTTACTTTAAGAATGCATATGATGGTATAACTGATAAGAATGTAATTCAAGCAGTTGTATTACCAACTCAAAACTTTACTTACGATGCTAGTACAGCCGTAACACCATATGTAAAATCACAATTAATCTCTGGTGAAAGATATGATTTATTCCGTTTCCATACATTAGGACATGGTAATGGTGAAAATAAAAGATTTAAAGTTTCTATATCTGGTGTGAAGGCAGCTGGTGAAGATGGTGGTACTGATTATTCAGTATTCTCATTAACTATCCGTTCTTACTCAGATACAGATAAAAGAAAAGTAGTATTAGAATCATTTAATAATGTAAACTTAGACCCAGCCTCTGCAAATTATATTGCTAGAGTAATTGGTGATAGATATAGTACTATTGATTCAAATGGAAAAATTACTGAAAATGGTGATTGGATAAACAACTCTAAGTATATTAGAGTAGAAGTTGGGACGCAAGGTTCATACCCTGTATCTGCTGCACCATTCGGACATGGAGCTTATTCCAATCCAATTAAAGCAGATATTGAAACTCAGATTCCTGAAGCTATATTCCAAACTGGTTCTATCGCTAACACAGCTGGTAACCCACAATTTTATGCTGGATTCGATTTCGAATCAATTGGTATAAAGGATGATAACGCTAACTATATGAATCCCCTACCTGAAAGTGTAGGAGTTGGTTCTAACTTAGTATTTGGATTTGATGGAAATGTAAGTGGTATTGGATTATCATTAGAAATGACTGGTTCTGCAACCGATGATATGATTAAGAGACAATTCACTGTTGGTTTCCAAGGTGGATTCGATGGAATGAGTCCAAATAGAGAAATTGCACTAGGTTCTTCAATTTCAACTGGAAATTCACAAGGATTTGATTTAACTGATTCAACTAAGTTTGGTTCTAAGGCATATGCAAAAGCTGTTAATGCAGTATCAAATGCAGATGAGTATGATATTAATATGGTAGTAACTCCTGGTATTGTAAGAAGATTACACCCTGCAGTTGTAACTGATGTATTGGATATGGTAGAAGCTAGACAAGATTGTTTCTATATTGCAGATTTAACTGGAGTAAGTGATACAATATCACAAGTAACTACTCAGGCTAACGCAATTGATTCAAACTATGTAGGTTCTTATTATCCTTGGATTAAGACAGTAGATTCAAACACAAATAAATTAATCTCAGTACCACCTTCAGTGTTACTTCCTGCAGTATACGCTTCAAACGATGCTATTGCGGCAGAATGGTTCGCTCCTGCAGGTTTGAATAGAGGAGGTATCATAGGAGCAGTAAGTGTACTAAATAGATTAACACACTCTGAAAGAGATACTTTATATGAAAACAAAGTAAATCCTATTGCTTCTTTCCCTGGACAAGGTATAGTTGCATTTGGACAAAAGACTTTACAAGATAAAGCTTCGGCATTGGATAGAATTAATGTTAGAAGATTATTAATAAATGTTAAGAAGTTTGTTGCATCTACATCTAGATTTTTAGTATTTGAACAAAATACTGCTCAGACAAGAGGTAGATTTATAAACACTGTACAACCTTACTTAGAAGCAATTCAACAAAGACAAGGTTTATATGCATTTAAAGTAGTTATGGATGAGACTAACAATACACCTGATGTGGTTGATAGAAACATACTCGCAGGACAAATATTCCTACAACCGGCTAAGACGGCTGAATTCATAGTAATTGATTTCAATATCTTACCAACTGGAGCATCTTTCTCGGCATAAAACAAAAAAACGAATAACTAATATTTATTAGTATAAAAAAAGGAATAAAAAAATGGCAGAAGTATTAGAATTTAACGAAATGATGTTCACCAACTTCGAACCGAAGATGAAGAACAGGTATATAATGGAGATTGATGGAATTCAATCATACCTTATAAAAACCGCAAATAGACCGTCAATTAACTTCGAACCTATAAAACTAGACCATATTAACACTTATAGAAAACTACAAGGAAAAGGCGAATGGCAAGACATTACAATAACAATGTATGACCCAATCGTTCCTTCTGGTGCTCAACAAGTGATGGAATGGGTAAGATTAGGATACGAATCATTGACTGGTAGAAAAGGATACGCTGATTTCTATAAAAAGGATATTGACTTTTATATGCTAGGACCAGTTGGAGATAAAATCGAACAATGGAAGCTAAAAGGTGCATTTATTGTATCTGCAAACTTCAATGATTTGGATTTCTCATCTAATGACCCTGCTGACATTGAATTAACATTAGCATACGATTACGCTATATTAGAATTCTAAGATATTATTCACTATTATCTATATTAAAAAGGTTCTCTCATTGAGAACCTTTTTTATTTTATAACTTTTTTATTTCGATATACTTATATATACAACTAATAAAGGTTAAATTATGAGCGAAAATAAATTTGAATTCCCAACCGAGGTAATTGATTTACCATCCAAAGGATTGGGTTACCCAGAAGGACATCCACTAAGAAAAGGAAACATAGAAATTAAATACATGACTGCAAGAGAAGAAGATATTCTTGCATCGCAATCCTTAATTAGAAAAGGTGTAGTATTGGATAAGTTATTTGAATCAGTGGTTGTAGAAACTGGTTTAAATATAAATGATGTTCTAATTGGAGATAAGAACGCTATTCTATTAGCAACTAGGGTATTGGGTTACGGTGCAGAATATAAAGTATCAGTAACTGACCCATCTACATTAGAAGACCAAGAGGTAAGTATTGATTTATCTAAGGTAAAGACTAAAGACTTTAATGAAGAATTATTAAATGCTGAAAATATTTATAAATTTAAATTACCAAAAAGTGGAGCTGAAGTAGAATTTAAACTTCTTACACATGGTGATGAGTTGGAAATTTCAAAAGAAAACCAAGCATTGGCTAGATTATACAAAGGAAAGGGAGATACTACATTTGATGTAACTACTCGTTTAAAGTATATGATTCAATCAGTAGATGGTAATAACGATAGAGGTTTCATTACCAAATGGGTACAAAACTCATTCTTAGCATTAGATACTAAGGCATTCAGAAAATATGTTAAAGAAATCAGTCCAGATATGGATTTAAAGTTCAACTTCACATCGGAGTTAACGGGTGAGGAGGAGGCGCTCGATATCCCTTTTGGGGCCGGGTTTTTTTACCCTGCCGAGTAACTACTCAATTCAATTACACGACCAAATTTGGGAACTTATACAATTTGGTAATGGATTTACTTGGAAAGATGTTTACTTCATGCCAATACAATGGAGAAAGTTCTATTTCAAAAAGTTGGTAGATTTAAAGAAAAAAGAATCAGACCAAATGAAAAAGGCTGAAAGACAATCAAAAGTAAGGGTTAGAAAATAATCCTTACTTTTTTTTTATCCAATATTTATAAGAGTATAAAAGTATAAACACATTACTCATGGCAAAAAAGAACATAAATGAATTAAATATGGCGTCTAGATTCATAGGAGATTTTTTCGATGGACTACAAAGGGGTACTGCTGACAGAATAATAAAAAAGGCAGCAGATAAAGGATTACCAAAAGAGTTTACAGATAGAATGGAAAAAATTAGAAAAGAGAAAGCAGATATAGATGCACTCTTAAAGAGATATTCTAAATAAAGAACCTATATAAATGGCCAATAATAGAGACAGTCTTAAAGTATTAGAGGAGATAAAGCAAGCACAGTATGCTATATCTTTGGCCGAAAAGGACCAAAATTTGTTGATTGAGATACGAAATAAAAAAATTCGTGAGCAAAAATTAGAAATATCAAAACTTGGTAAAGAACTTAAAAAAATAAACCAAGAATCACTTGAGTCATTTGGAAATGCCGAACAATCGATAAGTTCTATATCTGGTATTTATAAAAATTTACAAGATTCTCAAAGAAAAGGATTAGGTTTACAACAAGGTACACTCGCAGAGGGTAGTAAACAAGAAAAATCAGCACTTAAAATAGCGTCTATTAATAGACAAATAAGTTCACTATCAGAAGACGAAACTTTCCAACGACTAGCACTCACCAGTTTAAGAGATGAGGAAATGGGTATTATGTCTAAGGTATTAGACAAAAATTCAGCAATTTTAAAAAATTTAGGAGACCAAAATAACATAGCAGACGCTAATTCTAATCTAACTAAAGAACAGGTAGAAGCTCTTAATAAACAAAAAACTGCAGCAGATGCATTAAAATCTTCAATGCAAGCTATAACAGAAACTGCCGAAACATTTCTTACTAACCTAAGAAGTTCAAAAGGTATAACTGGATTACTATTAATAGGAGCCGGTAAATTTGCTGGTAAACTATCTGAAGTAAATAAAGAATTAGGACAAGTTGGTGAAAGTTTAAGTGGAGCCGCTGGTAGCGCAACTATATTATCATTTGCATTTGGTGATTCTGCTTCAAATCTAAAAGCTTTATCTGCCGAAATGGGTGGAATGGAAGATGCTACATTTGGAGCACAACTTCAAACTAGTCTAATGGCCAATAACATGGGTATTAGTGGTACTGAGGCAGCAACATTAAGTGGTTCTTTGGCTAGATTAAATGGTGGTTCATTAGAAACTGCTGGTAATTTGGCAGCTGGTGCTAGGGAATTTGCTAAGATGAACAACATACCAGTTTCTCAATTAATGGGAGATTTAGCAAATTCAACTGAAGAGTTTGCATTATTTGGTAAAGATGGTGGTAAGAATATATTACAAGCATCTTTGTATGCTGGTAAGTTAGGTACTAATATGAGTACAATTAGTGGTATAGCAGATGGATTACTTGATTTTGAAAGTTCTATAACTAAGGAATTAGAGTTAGGTGCTATGTTAGGTAAAAATATCAACTTAGATAAAGCCAGACAATTAGCAATGGAAGGTGACCTAGAGGGTATGATGAAAGAAACATTAAACTCACTTGGTGGTATCGATGAATTTAATAAAATGGATTACTTCCAAAAGAAGGCTACTGCAGATTTATTAGGTGTATCAGTTGCAGAACTTGGAAAAATGGCAACCAACCAAGAAAAGGCACAAAAAGTATCTAAACTAATGAGTGGAGATTTCTCTAACATTGGAGAATCACTAAAGGCTATAGTTGCTCAGGCAGGCCCAAAGGTTTTAGATTGGGGAGGTAAGTTTTTAACACTATCTGCACAAGCTGGTTCTGCATGGTCTGGTTTAGGTCCTGTATTAGGTGGTCTTAGTAAAAAAATGAAAGGACTTGGTGGTTTAGGTAGTAAAGTAGTAGAAAGTGCTGGACCTATGACCAAAGCTGGTTTACCTGATATGAGATTCGGTGCTAATAAAGGAGGTGGTTTAGCAAAAATGTCTAAAGGTGGTGGAATTGGTGGAATGATGAAAGGAATGGGTGGTGGATTAAAAGGTATGGCTTCTGGATTTGCAGCATTTGCAAACCCAGCAACTTTATTAGGATTAGCCGCAATTACTGCAGGAATTATTGGTATTGGATTTGCTTTAAAAATAGCTGCACCTGGAATTGAATCACTTGGTAAAGCAATTGGTTCTGTTGTAGAATCGGTAGGTAATGCAGTAAAAACAATTATAGGTGGTTTAGGTGATTTCTTTATGAAAGTAGCATCAGTAGCAACCCCAGAACTAGCATTATCTATTTTAGGATTAGCTGGTGGATTCTATGCTTTGACTGGTTCATTGGCAGCCTTCTCAATAGCTGGAATAGCAGCAATACCTGCTATGTTAGCAGTTAGTGCGTTTGGAGCAGCAAGTGATATGTTAGGTATCGGTGATAGTGGAGGAGGAAGTGATGATATACCTGCTTGGGTAGAAGAATTAAAAACAACATTCCGAGAAACAAAAGATGTTTACATGGATGGGACAAAGGTTACATCTGTTATTAGAAGTAAAGTAAATAAGATAGGAAGTAACACATACGCAATATAGTACGATATGCCAACATTAGAACAACTATTTAATAATAAATCCTTACCATCACAAGGTGGAAAGACTGCAAAAGAAGCATACGATATCCAAAATTCAAAAGATATTCGTATTTCAGCAGCAGACCCATTTGTGAATACAGTAGGTATGTCTTTAGCTAGATTAGCAAGAAAGGGTGTAGGTATACGAGGGAGTGAAACCTTATTAGAAGAAGAACTGACAGGTGCTAGATTAATTAGATTTACATCAATGCCATTTATATATGGGTCAGAATTACCAAGAATTCTTTTAAAAACAACTTCTGCACTGGCAGACATGAAAGTAGAAACTTCTGGTGAATTGATTGACACCGGTGCACTTGGTGGTAAAATATCCTCTGCAGTTAAAGATGTTAAAACAGCATTAGGACTGCCAATATTGGCAACTCCAACTTATGTAAGAAACGAATTAAAGAAAAAAACACATATCATCACCAAATCAACAACCGGCAAGGGAACCCTTTTAGGAAAAGATGATTTTGGGTCAATTCTTGCCTCTGCATCTGGAAATCCTGCAAATAAACTTCTTGGATTCGTTGGTGGATTATTACAAGGTGGTAATTTAAAAACCATTGGAAGACAGGCATTAGGTAGTGCAATAAAATTAGGAAAAAAAGAAATATCTAAAAAACTTTTTGGTAAAACTGACCGGAAATTTAAAGATGGTAACAAAGTAACAGGTACGATAGTAATAGGTGATTCCCTAACTGGATTCACACAAGAAAGTACTGATTGGTGGCGTACTACTAATATAAATTATGGTCCGGATGAAACTGCAACACCGGATTCAGACCCATTGAATGTAGATGTGAATATGAATAATGTACCATATTCAAAAACTGTAAACCCAAAGGGCGATACACCATCGGATAGAAATGATTTATCATTAAAACAACAACTATCTACTGATAATCTTGATGAATGGAGAGACCAAGGTGGTGATATAGCTCCAATAGTATTTTCAAAAACACCCGATAGATTACCTAAATTCTCAAACAAAATTAATAAAAGTATTTTAACTAATGATTTTATAGAAAAGAAAAGAGGTATGTCTACAATATCTGATATTGTTAATTCTAACACTATATTTGAAGGTGAAACTTTAGCTATTGCTACTGGTGGAACTTTAGATGAAAAAGATTTTGTACCACTAAAGTTTCATTCAGTACATAGAAATAAAACTGTACAATTTAGAGCAACACTAAGTGGATTAAGTGAAACTTTTTCTCCATCGTGGGATTCTCATAAATTTATTGGTTCACCATTTAGTAATTACACATATGGTGGTATAGATAGAAGTGTTACTTTTAATTTTAAAGTATATTCATTAAATGCAGAAGAACATAAAGCAGGTTGGGATAAAATTAACTTTTTAAACTCATTGGTATATCCACAAGGATATTATGACTCATCTGCAGTAGTTCCACCCTTTATTAAATTAACAATTGGTGATTTATACAAAGGTAAACTAGCATTTATAGAATCTTTATCAAATACATGGGAAGATGGTACTCCTTGGAATGTAACTGATAAAGAACCTATACGAAAAGAAAATACAAATAAACAAGAAGGGCCAGAATTTACTACTGATACTGAGATTGATATGAAAGGATATAGATTACCATTTATTACAGATGTATCTATTTCTGTTAAATTTTTGTCAAGTAGAAACAATACTTCTGGTAAAAAGTTTTATTCATTCGAACCCCAAAATAAATAACAAATGGCAAGTAGATACGAAAATAATGATTCAAAAAAACTCAACGATGGAAGGACTGTATATCGTTCTAAGATATATCCTGAAATTCCATTAAGAGACGATGATATTTATGTAGCAAGTGAAACTGGTGATAGGTTAGACACTCTTGCATTTCAGTATTATGAAGATTCATCTCTATGGTGGATAATTGCATCAGCAAATAACATACATAATGCTCCATTTGGTTTAAAAGATGGTACTATTTTGAGAATACCACAAAACTATATTGAGATATTAGTTAATTTTACTAAATAACAGTTATGGGAACATTTCCAAATTTTTCAAATATTGCAGATTATGCTCAACGGAAATTAGAAAGTAGAGTAGATAATCCCTATGCTATATCTAAACTAAATGCATGGGTAAGGATAACATCAGCAGCATCTAGTAAAATAGCAGAAGGTTTAACAATAGTATCTAATCCAAATTTTAAATTATTTGGAGCAGCAGGTGTTTCTTCTATTTATGGAAATGATAAACAAAGTGGTACAATTGGTACAACTTGGAAAGGTGGAGCGGTAAACCCATCAGTAGGACAAGGATATAGACCATCACCAACAATCGAATCAATTGAGGTTAATGAGGGTGCTGGTAGTTTGAGTAGAAAAGCAAGTTTTTCTGTAAAATGTTTTTCATTAGAACAATTAGAATTAGCCAGTAAATACTTCCAAGAACCAGGATTTACTATATTTCTAGAATGGGGATGGAACACACCGGATTCTATGAGAGGATTTAAGGCCACTAAAAATTTGAGTGCAAATACAATAGCAAAATATCAAAATTTTGATGAGATAAATGATTTAAGAAAAGCAAGTGGTGGGGAATATGATAATTACTTAGGATATATAACTGGAGGGGGAATAAAAGCTGATTCAGATACATGGACTATTGAAGTTAATTGTACTGGCTTTACCGAACTACCTTCATATCTAGTTAATGGAGATAATGCCGGAAAAAAAACAGAATCATTGATGGGTGAAAAACTTTCTGGAATTACACCAAAAGAATCTGATTATAAAAACTTAGGTGATGAAAGTGATTTAAATGTAAAAAGATGGATGTTTGCTTATAATGCATTGCCATCTAATAGAAAAACACCCGCAATAAAGTCATTAGAATCTGGAGAAGATTCATCTCTAAGAAAAGTTAAAATGGCACATGCAGTAAATTATGTTAATTTTGATGAAACCATTGTTGATACCTTAAATAAAAAAGCAGATGGTAGTTGGCTTGGTAGGAATACTTGGTTTGGTAGTGAAGGTGTTCAAGAGGGTGGGAAAACGGCAGGCCTTCCTGCTGGAACTATGTTGATAGGAAAGGAAAAATTTATAAGATTTGGTGCACTTATAAAGATAATTAATCAAATGTCAATGGCTGGTTATAAAATTGGAAATAAAACAGTTTCAACCCAAATTCGTTCTGATTTTTGTGTATGTGGTGCATACGAGAATATATTCAGTACTAATAAAGGTAGATTAATGATTCCAAATCCAAAAACACCAAATTTTAGTTTACAAGAGGCTAGAACTAATGTAAAAGCTATAACCGAGATACCTAACGATAGCGAAAATTTAGTAGATTGTACTATTGAACATGAGTCAATTAAAATACAATTTCCATTTGAAGGTGCTATTGTAAATAGTAAGGTTAACGTAAATGGTACTTCTCATAATATAAGTTACTCACCAAAGAAAGAAAAAACTGAATCCATAGCTAAATCACAAGGCAATTGGGGATTTTTAGATGACCTATATGTTAATTTTGATTTTGCATCTGGTATTTTAGAAACTAGTAATTTTGTTGTAAAAGACGCACTGTATCAAATATTAAATGGAATGTCATCAGCTGTAAATGATTTATGGGATTTTCAAGTAATGGAAACACAACTTGAAGAAGATAAAACAGAGAATGGGGTTGTATTAAAAAAAGGTGATTCGATTCTTAGTATAAAAGAAACTAACTTTACATATACAACTACCTCCGACCCATATAAATTTAATCTAATTGGTACTAAATCTATTTTTAAGGATGCATCACTTTCAATGGATATGTCTGGTGCAAAAATGAATCAAGTAATTGGTACTAGAATAAGTACAAAAATCAATGAAAATACACAACCTAATATAGGTCAGCTATTTGCAACAGACATGACTGACTTAGTTTTAAAGTCGATTAATAGTAATAAAGAAAATACGACAAATGACCAGAAGCCCCCTATTGAAGAAACTGATGAAGAGTTAAAGGAAAAAAATTACTTAAACTTTTTAGGAAAGTTAGGTACATATCCAAAAGTATCTGTGATAAACAAAGAGATTCCTGATGATTTTGAACTAGATGACTTTACATATAAGTGTGTGTTTGATGACAAATCTTTATTAAAATTGGGTAAACAAACTCAAGAAAATACAACATCTATTTTATTACCAATTAATTTTACTTTTACTATACATGGTATTAGTGGCATAAAGAGAGGAGATAAGTTTTCAGTTTCAGGTATTCCTAAAAAATATGAGAACCAAGGATTTTTTCAAGTAACTAGTGTAAAGCATTCAATACAAGGAATGGAATGGACTACTGAGGTAACTGGTGGCTATAGGAATCAAAAATTTTAATTATATATTATGGATATCGATAGATATAATAAAATAGCTAAAAATAAAAAAACATTCAAGGATGTTGGTACTCCGTCATTTTTACCTGAGATAATAAAATCTCAATATAATAGAGGTTACATAGAAAGGACATTTATACAAAAAGCAAATGATACAAATTCTGCTATTTTTGAAATACCCAATGATACTTCATCGAAATACATAAGTAATCCATTTTATATTTGTGTAACATTAGATTGGAGATTAACAGGTGACCCAATTGATATTAAAAAATCTAATAGGGTATCCTTACAAATAGCATCTGAAGTTATTCCTAAGATTTCCTTATACTTACCAAATCTTTTACAATTTTATAAGAAATAATTTGGATAATTGAATTATTTTTCTTATATTTGTTAGATGGTTGTAGTAGAGTCTAATAAAGAAAGAGAACATTTCATTCAAATGTGGGAGAATAATCCTTCCATAGTTGTACCGATATGGTGTGATTTGGAAAAACATCCAATGAACAACGAACTTGCTTTCTTATTCGTAAGGGTGGGAAAAACTGACTTTATTCTCATA
>Ga0115571_1001291_pt1 | contig 17809 bp, 16 predicted proteins | sample COGITO_mtgs_1205_FD_87293 | JGI IMG/M metagenome (GOLD analysis project Ga0115571, IMG submission 87293) | Pelagic marine microbial communities from North Sea - COGITO_mtgs_120531 | ecosystem: Environmental > Aquatic > Marine > Epipelagic | place: Germany:Helgoland, sampling site Kabeltonne...
TTCAGCATTAATTTCACACAATAAGCCATTTTCTCGATGTGCAATAATACCTTGTGGGCCGCCGCAGCGGGTGGCCACTACAAGGCGTTTTCGAGCCATGGCCTCAATCACCACCATACCAAAGGTTTCGTTGCGAGAGGGCAGGCAAAAAATGTCCATCGCGTCAATGAAATCATCTCGATCGTGATTGCTAACCCAATCTAAACGCTGGGTAATAGCCTCTAAATCAAATTGTTTAATCCATCTATTGACTTTACCATGCCAGCGGCCCTTTCCTGCAATCACTAATTTAAATTTAATATTTCGACGCCGCAAAATAGCCGCAGCTTGTAATAAAATGTCTTGGCCTTTGGTACGCCGCAAGATGCCCATTGTGGCAATCACCGGTGTGGCTTGAAGTGGGCGAAAGTTGGGTTCGATCGGATTCAATTCAACCAAGTTGGGAATCACCACTAAGGGGCCTGTATAACCCTGCTTACGGGCAAACTCAGCTAATATAGGTGATACGCAAACTAACACATCAGCAGCTTTGATGCCCAGCGCAGTGTAGCTGTGTAAAATCAGGATCAGTTGACAATGAGTGGGCAGAGCGGCGCGGACCAGTTCAGCATCAATGGGTTTGTGCACAATCACAAGATCAGTATTTTGCTGAATAAATAGGCCCCTGAGTCGGCTAACTGCTATGGTTTTTAAGAGGGGTAAGCGAGTGCGGGGATAATCGAGAGTCAAATAATCGAGGCTTCGTTGCTCTAATAACGCTTTTAATTGTGCTCCAGGGCGTATGATAGAAGTGACTTGGTGGCCTAATTGGCGTAAATTATCACTGTAATGTAGAAAGGTCTGTTTAGGCCCGCCTAAGTCTTTACCGGATATCAGGTTGACGATCTTCATTGTTGTCGGCGTCACTAAGAATAAGAGTTATTATTAGTTTAACAAATAAAAGGTTTTTTTGTACCCGTGGCTCTCTTCGTTTATACCTGTTTATCCTACCTGGTGTTACCTTTTGGGGTCGCATTTCATCTGTTATTTGTTTGGCGCCGTGCTGAATTTCGGCGGGGTTTCTGGCAACGGTATGGATGGTTGCCGCAAAAGCAGCATCACCCTGTGTTAGTGCATGCGTCTAGTGTGGGTGAGCTCAATGCAATTGCCCCCCTCATTACAGCCATTATTAGTGATCTCAAACTTCCAGTCTTGGTCACAACCACGAGTGTTACAGGACAAACCCGCTGTCAGCAGCTATTTTCAGATAACGAACGAGTCAGTTGTGGTTATCTGCCAGTCGATATTGGCTTGGCTAATTGGCTGATGTTGCGACGGGTCAAGCCAAGAGCCGTGTTATTGGTGGAAACGGAGCTATGGCCCAATCTAATCGCCACCTGCGCGGCCCAAAAAATACCTACGTTGTTGGTCAATGGGCGCATGTCGGCAAGGTCTGCTAAAGCCTACGTTCGCTGGCCATGGTTAGTGGGGCCCATGCTGCAAAAGCTCACTCATCTTTTGGTACAAGATCAAACCACGGCACAACGGTTTATAGAGCTAGGCGCACAGGCTGATTCCGTGTCAGTGCTGGGCAGCTTGAAATATGATTTAGTCATAGAGGATAGTGACCTAAATAACTTAGGTGCTTTGGTAAGTCATTGGGTACCCAATGGCTTGTGCTGGGTATGTGGCAGTACCCGCAGTGGCGAAGAAGTGAGTTTATTGCGGGCTTGGGCACAGTTGCCAGAACCCGTTGAGGGTACATTAGTGCTAGTGCCAAGGCACCCAAAGCGATTTGAAGAGGTTGCCGACCTATGTCAGCAGTCAGGCCTGCCTTGGTTAAAGTACAGTCAGTTAAAGCCCCAGCTAAACCAAGCAAATGGTATTGCAGCAGATGTAGATGTTGATACTTATAACGCTCACCCACGGCGCGTACTATTAATCGATACCATGGGTTTGCTGATGCATTTTTACCACCGAGCAGATGTGGTTTTTGTGGGTGGCAGCTTGGCTGATACAGGGGGACACAACCCCCTAGAGGCGGCCGCTTTAGGCAAACCTGTACTGATGGGCCCTAATTGTTTCAACTTCACCCAAGTGTGTGACCAACTCGAACAAGTGCACGCCTTAAGAGTCACCACCAAGGCGAGTTTGCTGGCTGATATTACTGAGTTACTCACGAATCCACTGCTAAGAAGTTCCATGGGTGCAGCAGGTGCGGCGCTGGTAAAGAAAGAAAGGGGTGCGCTTAAACGCCACTTGTCGATTCTAGAAGAGACTTTGGAACAGGCCTTAAATCAGTGAGACAAAGACGGTCACCCAGGCGTTGGTTTTGGTTTAGTAGTATTAGCTTTGCGCTGGTACTTTTGCCCCTACTGCTGGCTATGGTGGCCTTTTCATCTTATCTAAGCCAAGCTCAGTGGCTTGCGTATGTGATGGACACCTACACTTGGCGGGTGGTTTGGTTTTCTTGGTGGCAGGCCTGTTTGTCGACTGTTATCAGTTTGTTGGCGGCCGTGCTGGTGGCTCGTGCCCTAGCTCGCAGACAAGCTTTTGTCGGTCGCTGGCTTCTATTACGTTGCTTTAGTGTGGCCTTAGTTGTGCCCAGCATTATTGCAGTGTTTGGCATTGTTTTAATGCATGGTAAATACGGTTATTTCAATCAGTTATGGACATGGTTGGGAGGCGATCCACAAAGCTATGTCTATGGTTTAAAGGGTATTCTCTTAGCCCATGTGTTCTTTAATTTACCCTTAGCCACACGCATTTTGCTGCAACGCTTCGATGCAATAAACCCTGAAGCATGGCGTTTATCAAGTCAGTTAGGGATGACGTCAATGGACCTTTGGCGCCACATTGAGTGGCCGCATATCAAAGGCGTATTACCCCAGTTAGGCGCACTTGTGTTCGCCCTGTGCTTTACCAGCTTTGCCATTGTCATGACCTTAGGTGGTGGGCCAAAAGCGACCACCATCGAAGTGGCTATATTTCAAGCCATACGCTTTGATTTTGATCTGGCTAAGGCCGTTTACCTTAGTCTACTACAGATGTTTTTTTGCGGCTTTATTTTGTGGGTCGGTTTGCGTCTCGGTAAGCCTATTGATGTTTTTGTCAGTCTTGAAGTATCAGTTAAAAATATGCGGCCAGATCGCAAGTCCTTACTGGGTATTATGGCGGATACATTAGTGCTGCTTTTGGCGACCTTATTGGTCTTGTTACCCTTGATGGCAGTCGTCATTGCCGGTATTAACACCGCTTGGGTCGATGTTTTGCTTGATCTGCGTTTATGGCAGGCTTTTAGTAACAGTTTGTGGGTGGCTTTCAGTTCGGCCCTACTGAGTTTACTGATGGCCTCAGGATTGCTGCTAGCTCAGCGGCATTGGCGCCGGCGTTTTGCCAATGCTGCAATGGGGGTGGAGTGGATGGGCTCAATCATTTTGGTGGTACCGCCCCTGGTCTTAGCCACGGGACTGTTTATTGGGTTGAGCCCTCACGTCAATGTGTTTGCGATTAACTTGTATATTGTGGTGCTGGTGAACGCTTTGATGGGACTGCCCTATATATTAAGAGTGTTGTCGGTAGCTTATTTAAAAATTGCTCGAGATTATGACCGCCTGTGCAGTAGTTTAGATGTCCAAGGCTGGCATCGACTCCGCCTTGTAGAGTGGCCTATTTTACGTAAGCCCATCGGTCTAGCTTTGGCATTAGTGGCGGCCATGTCAGCTGGAGATTTGGGTGTGGTTGCGTTATTTGGTAGTCCGGATATACAAACCTTACCTTTACTAATGTATCAGCGTCTGGGCAGCTACCAAAGTGATGCTGCGGGAGTCACAGCAATGGTTTTGTTGGGCTTGTGTTTAGCAATATTTGTAGTTTTAGAACGTTTATTGGGAGGCTCTGGTGATTCAGTTTAAGCAGGTCATTTGTCGTTTAGGGGATCAGCAGTTTTGTTTCAATGTGCAAATACCTGTGGGCCAAGTGGTGGCTATTATGGGATCGAGTGGCGCGGGCAAATCGACCTTACTTAATTTGCTGGCTGGATTTATTCAACCCCAATCTGACAGTGCGCAAATTTTGCTTAATGGACAACGTGTTGACCAACTTGAACCATCCCAAAGGCCGGTCACGAGTTTGTTTCAAGAGCACAATTTATTCGCTCACATGTCGGTGTTTAACAACTTAGCTTTGGGAATCCGTGCGAGTTTGAAACTTACAATAGACGAAACAGCCCAAGTGGAAACTGCTCTGGTTCAAGTGGGGTTAAAAGGTCTGGGTGCGCGCTTACCTAAACAACTTTCAGGTGGACAGCGCCAACGGGTCGCATTGGGCCGAGCTTTAGTCAGGCGTAAACCGCTGTTATTATTAGACGAACCCTTTAGTGCATTAGATCCCGCCTTAAGGCAAGAAATGGCGACTTTGGTGAAGCGTCTTAGTGAGCAGCACCAACTGACGGTGTTGTTGGTTACCCATGAGCCCAAAGATGTATTGAAACTCGCCGAAACTGTGGTTTTTATTGCTAATGGAGGCGTACACTGGCAAGGTTCCAGTCAAGACTTTTTGCACCAAAAAGATAATCATATCAAAGCCTATTTAGGTCAAAGCTGCTAATCTCAACCTATTGTTACAAGATGATGTAAATTATGCCAACGACTAACGCTGCATTCTCACCTAACCATAGGGTTGGGCCACTTCCAAAACCGCCACAGCAAGAGGCACAAGACGCTCATGTACTCATTATTGGTGCTGGTATTTCGGGTCTAGCAAGTGCTTGGTTTTTGCAGCAACAAGGTTTTTCTGTGACGGTATTGGAAGCAGCAAATCAGGTAGGTGGTAACCTTCAAACAGTAAAGAAATATGGCTGTCAGTGGGAACGTGGCCCCAATTCTTTTATCAATAATCGTCTGGCTATGGCTCAGTTAATCGAGCAGGCAGGGCTAAAACCCCACCTTGTGCGAGCTAATCAAGCAGCTCACAGACGCTTTATTGGTAAAAAAGGCCGTGTGTTAGCCTTGCCTACGGGCATTATTGATACTTTAACCAGTCGGGTGCTGAGTATTACTGGAAAATTGAGACTGTTGATGGAGCCATTTATTGGCAAAGCCACGCAAGAAGAGAGTATTGCCGAACACGTTAAACGTCGGTTAGGCCATGAAATGCTCGATTGGCTCATAGATCCGTTTATCTCTGGCGTATTTGCTGGCAATCCAGATAGGCTCTCGGTGCGCGCTGCAGTGCCAAAGATTTATGCCCTAGAGGTAGAATATGGTTCTATGATACTCGGTGGTGTGGCAAAAATGAAAGCCAAGTCACGCCATAAAAAGCTGCAACAACAACAAGGCATTGAGCCCTTAGATGCAGCTATGATGAGTTTTTCTGGGGGCCTACACCAACTTCCAGAGGTATTAGCTCAGCAACTTGGACCTGCGGTCGAGCTCAATGCTCAAGTGGATAGTTTGACCTATAGCCCCGAGTTTGGCTATCAAGCCAGGTCAGGCGATCAAATTTGGCAAGCTTCACAGGTCGTTTTAGCTGTTCCAGCGCCTCAGGTGGCTCGTTTAATAGACGATTTAGCAACCAAAGATGAATCCTTGCTTGCTCGAGCAAAGGAATTTTTACAGGATATTAATTACCCTGCTGTAGCCAGCATCACTATGGCCTTTGAAAAGCATCAAATTCAACATGCCCTTGATGGTTTTGGCTGTTTGTTGCCCACTAAAGAGAATAAGCAGACCTTAGGTGTCTTATTTCCTTCGAGTATTTTTTCTGAGCGTTGCCCAGCAGACCAGCATCTGCTCACCATTTTTATTGGGGGTGGTCGGGGACAACAGGCCATGACTTTAACGCCGCAACAAAGGGCAGAATTGGTAGTGAGTGAGTTATCTCCATACCTTGGCATAAAGGGACAACCCCTATGGCACGAGGAAAGTTTATGGCCCAAAGCTATTCCACAATATGACTTGGGCCATTTGCATAAGGTGGCGCTTGTCGATGAGGTGCTTAGTCAGTTCCCCGGTTTGCATATGCGCAGTAATTGGCGTGATGGAGTGGCTTTAGGTGATTGCGTCGAAAATGCCTTAGTGTTGGCCCAAACCATGAGCCAAGAGATGGTTTGGGATAAAACATAGGACTGATATAAACTATGCATAAACCTACATTCAAACGTCCAGACGTGCGTATTGGGCATCAAGAAACTGTGTACCATGGTTTTTATCAAGTACTTAAGCTCAAACTGCAGCATCGTTTATTCAAGGGTGGCTGGAGCAAAGAGCTGCAACGCGAGTTAGTGGTGCGTTTACCAGCAGTCGCAGTGCTGATGTACGACGCCAAAACAGATCAGGTGGTTTTAATTGAACAGTTTCGGGTGGGGGGTATGGCCCATGAGAATGGGCCTTGGCAGCTGGAAATGGTGGCAGGCATGATTGATACCCAAGAAACTTCTGAACAAGTGGCGGTTAGGGAATGTAAGGAAGAGTCGGGCGCTGTTATTGCTCAAAGGGACCTCGAGCTTGTGTGTAAATACCTAGTCACACCAGGCGGTAGTAACGAGAGTTTAGCTATCTATTGTGCTCCAGTGGATGCCAGTCAGATCGCTGGCATACATGGGCTACCCACTGAAGGTGAAGACATTAAAGTACAGGTCATCAATCGGCCAGATCTATGGCACATGTTAGAGCAAGGGCAGTTGACCAACGCCGCCACTATTATTGCCACTCAGTGGTTGCAGATACATTACCCCCGACTTCAAGGCCAGTGGCGCAGTTAATGAGTTTGCACATCGCACAAATCACTGATTGCCATCTACAAGCCCATGCGTCGAGCCAATACAAAGGTGTTGATGCAGATGCTCATTTAGATCAATGCCTGACTTGGTTGCAGCAAAATGCGCAAGTGGATCTACTCGTGCTGACGGGAGATTTAGGCCATTTTGGCAGTGCAACGGCTTATCAGCGATTGCAGAAAAAACTCACTGGCTTGGCGTATCCATGCATTTGGTTGGCGGGTAACCATGACCACTGTGAAACCATGCAACAGATTTCCGGTCAGCCAGTGGAAGAACTGAGGGTGTTAGATTATGACCACTGGAGGTTGCTTATACTCAATACGACAGATGCGCCTGATGGTCATGGGGGTGGCAGCATTGCTCGCCATCAGATGGCACAAATGAAGCCCCTGCTAGAAGTGGCTGCTGGGCGATCTGTGTGTGTATTTATGCACCATAATGCAGTACCTGTTCATTCTTTATGGCAAGACGATATCATGCTGGGTAACGCTCAAGAGTTTACTCGTTTGATTGCATCCAACCCTCAAGTGAAGGCTGTTATATGTGGTCATGTGCATCAACAACTTGACCGTTTTGTGGGTGCTACGCGATTTCTTGCCACCCCTTCAAGTGCCGTACAGTTTGCCTGCCAACAACAAACATTTAAGGTGCAAGAGGAATTAGGCCCGGGACTTCGGTTGCTTAACCTTTTAAAAGACGGCCAAGTCAATACTAAAATACAACGCCTACCCAAGCTCTAAAACAGCAAATTTTGCATCTAAGGGCAAAACGTCTGGGCAGTGAAGCATTTTCTGCTATTATTGCTCATTGGCGATCAAATGCTATTTATTGCTAACTCTAAAACCACACTATCGGTAACGTAACTCCATGGCACAAGATAACTATACAGCGGATTCCATAGAAGTATTAAGTGGTTTGGATCCTGTCAAAAAGCGCCCAGGTATGTACACGGACACCAGTCGTCCCAATCACTTAGCCCAAGAAGTCATCGACAATTCAGTTGACGAGGCGCTCGCTGGGCATGCAGATCAAATTGATGTAATCCTTCATAGTGATCAATCACTTACCGTGATCGATAATGGCCGTGGTATGCCCGTAGATGTGCATGCCGAAGAGGGTGTCAGTGGCGTCGAGCTAATCCTCACTCGTCTGCACGCAGGGGGCAAGTTTTCCAACAAAAACTACCAGTTTTCTGGAGGACTCCATGGGGTGGGCATTTCTGTTGTCAACGCCTTGACCTCGGCCTTAGAGGTCAAAATTAGGCGTAATGGCCAAGTGCATCGGATTGCTTTTGCTGATGGTCATAAAGTTAGCGAGTTAGAAGTGGTAGATAACGTAGGCCAACGCAATACGGGGACCAGTGTCACCTTTACACCGGATCCTCAGTATTTTGATTCTGCTAAGTTTTCGGTGGTACGGCTTAAACATGTGTTGCGAGCCAAGGCAGTGCTTTGCAGTGGTTTAAAAGTGACCTTTTTAGATTTAACCACAGCCGCCAAAGAAAAACATGAATGGTTTTACCAAGAAGGCCTCGAAGACTACCTTCACATGGCCAATGAGGGCTATAAATGCCTGCCTGAAACGCCTTTTGTGGGCAGTCGAAAAAGCGAAATTGAAGGCGTAGATTGGGCAGTGCAATGGCTGCCAGAAGGTGGAGAGCTAACCCAAGAGGGTTATGTCAACTTGATACCCACGTCACAGGGTGGGACTCATGTGAATGGTTTGCGCAGTGGATTATTGGATGCCCTGAGGGAATTTTGTGAAATTCGAGCCTTGTTGCCACGAGGGGTAAAGCTTGGTCCAGAGGATATATGGGACCGATGCTGTTTTGTCTTGTCGGTAAAAATGCAGGACCCTCAGTTTTCTGGGCAAACCAAAGAGCGGTTATCGTCGCGCCAAATTGTGGCTTACGTGTCTGGTGAAGTAAAAGATGCGTTTAGCTTATGGCTTAATAAACACACAGACGAAGGAGAATTACTGGCTGAATTAGTCATTAACCATGCTCAAAAGCGATTGCGTGCCGGTAAAAAAGTGATCCGTAAGAAAATTACTCAGGGCCCCGCTTTGCCCGGTAAGCTGGCTGACTGCAGCGGCACCGATGTAAGCCGAGGTGAGTTGTTTTTGGTAGAAGGAGACTCGGCTGGAGGTTCTGCCAAACAAGCGCGAGAGCGGGAATTTCAAGCCATCTTGCCGTTGCGGGGCAAAATACTCAATACTTGGGAAGTGGATTCAGGCCAAATATTAGCTTCTCAAGAGGTTCATCACATCGCTGTAGCCATTGGGGTAGATCCGGGGGCAAATAATCTAGAAGGCTTGAGGTATGGCAAGATTTGTATTTTGGCGGATGCTGATTCAGATGGTTTACACATAGCAACGCTTTTGTGTGCCCTGTTTGTGCGCCACTTTAAGCCCCTCGTTGCTGCAGGTCATGTTTATGTGGCTATGCCTCCCTTGTACCGAATTGATGTCGGCAAGGACGTATTTTATGCCCTTGACGAGAGTGAAAAACAAAGTGTGTTAGACCATATTGTGGCTGAGAAAAAGCGTGGCAAAGTTAATGTTCAAAGGTTTAAAGGTCTAGGCGAAATGAACCCTTCACAACTTAGAGAAACCACCATGAAGCCTGATAGCCGTAGGCTGGTCCAACTAAGTTTAGACGCTGGTGACGGCACTATGGAAGTGATGGATATGCTGCTGGCTAAAAAACGTGCGGGTGATCGTAAGTCTTGGTTGCAAGAAAAGGGCAACTTGGCTCAAGTAGACTAAGGGCAATCATCATTAACTTGGTGTCACATTAGGTGGATCTTTCGCTTTTCATACGGTGTAAATGATGCGCCCATTATTCTTTATAGCCACGCAACATAATGCTCACCCAATAGGCTCTATATAGGCAGTGTTGCGGTGCCTGAGTGCCTGTGACTGGGCACTTTTATCATTGAACGGCCATCATTTTGTTTCCTAAATCACGCTGCCTTTGCACTCCTTTGCATTGCCTAAACCCATTTTTGCATTTGAATACCTATAATATGGCAGCTAAGAAAGGGTCGATGATTGAGGAGCAAAAGCATTAATATGTCGAGTAAACATCAGCTAATTTGCTTGCCTGCAGCGATTCTAGGCCTGCTTGTTTTGTTAGTCTCTGGATTAACGCAGGCAGATAACAAAAAAGACTGTAGGGCTGCTGCAGTGATAGGCAACCATGGCTCCCATGGCTGCCAGCATGCAGATGAGCTCATAGCCTATGATCATGGAGCTGGCCTAAAAAGGGGCTTGAGACTAAGTCGTTTAGCTAAGGTACTCGATTTGACAGAAGCACAAGAGGGCGCTTTTAAGGCCTTCATGCACACTCAGCACCAAAACACATCATCTCGTCATCAGGCCATCAAAGCCAGGCTGCTAGAATTAGAGCAGTTAGAACTGGGCGGTAATGCGTATATTGCCAAAGCCCAAGCCATAGGTGTTTTGCATGGTCAAGCAATGGCCGAAGCTTTAATTGAAAGAGCCCATGTGGAAGGTCAGATCGTAGATTTATTAACGCCCGAACAGTTGCAGCAATATCAACAACTGCGCGACGAGATGGCGCATAAGTGATTGCAACAGATGCAAAACTAGGTTGAAAAAGTCACGCACCCAACTCAGCTGGCAAAATTAGACGCAAATGGCCTTAACAAAACGGCAAGAAGCCGTCTTGCTGAAGTTTTTTAGCTTCAACTAGGATATAATTCCGCTCTTTTATACTCCTAACTTTTGCTTTTTGAGTTGGGGTAACTCGGAATACATCGCATGCCCATCAATTCCCTGATCCGCAACTTTTCCATTATCGCTCATATCGATCATGGGAAATCGACGATTGCCGATCGTTTTATTCAAATGTGTGGTGGTTTGTCAGATCGCGAAATGGAACAGCAAGTGTTGGACTCCATGGACATTGAACGCGAGCGTGGCATCACTATCAAAGCCCAGAGTGTCACTTTAGACTTTCACAGTAAAGACGGTAAAACCTACCAGCTGAACTTTATCGATACGCCCGGGCATGTGGATTTCTCCTATGAAGTTTCCCGTTCTTTAGAGGCTTGTGAAGGCGCTTTGTTAGTTGTAGATGCTGCCCAAGGCGTCGAAGCTCAGTCTGTAGCTAACTGCTACACCGCCTTAGAGCTCGGTTTAGAGGTCGTTCCTGTTTTGAATAAAATGGACTTGCCTCAAGCTGATCCAGACAAAGTGAAACAAGAAATTGAAGAAGTGATTGGCATTGATGCCTCAGATGCGGTTGCAGCCTCAGCCAAAAGTGGCTTGGGAATGGAAGCTGTGTTGGAGCAGTTGATTGAATTAATTCCACCTCCAACTGGTGATGAAGGTAAGCCTTTGCAGGCCTTAATTATTGATTCTTGGTTTGATAACTATCTAGGCATTGTGTCTTTAGTGCGCATTAAGAATGGCATGCTGCGCAAGAAAGATAAGATTGTAGTGAAGTCCACTGGCATACAATACGGTGTAGACGACATTGGTATATTTACGCCTAAGCGACTTCAAACAGATGTCTTAAGAGCTGGTGAAGTGGGTTATGTGGTGGCTGGCATTAAAGATATTCATGGTGCACCTGTAGGTGATACCCTAACTCATCTAAAAACTGCTGACGTTGAAAGTCTGCCGGGATTCAAAAAGGTTCAGCCTCAAGTTTATGCGGGTTTATTTCCCACCAGTTCCGATGACTATGAAGACTTTCGTGAAGCATTATCTAAGTTAAGCTTAAATGACGCGTCCCTGTTTTATGAGCCAGAAAGTTCTGATGCCCTCGGCTTTGGTTTTCGGTGTGGCTTTTTGGGCATGTTGCACATGGAAATTATTCAAGAGCGTTTAGAGCGCGAATATAACCTTGATCTGTTAACGACGGCGCCTACAGTAATATACGAACTAGAACTAAATAACGGTAAAGTGATTTACGTCGATAATCCATCAAAATTGCCGGATATGGGAGGCGTTGCTGAGATGCGTGAACCTATTGTGGAGGCTAATATTTTGGTGCCTCAGGAACACTTGGGTAACGTGATTACTTTGTGTGTGTTAAAACGCGGTGTGCAAAAAAATATGCAGTTTACTGCGACTCAGGTTGCCTTGACGTATGACATGCCCATGAGCGAAGTCGTGTTAGATTTTTTTGACAGGCTTAAATCTGTGAGTCGAGGTTATGCCTCCTTAGAGTACAACTTTGTGCGCTTTGAAGAAGCTAAACTGGTGCGCTTGGATATTCTCATTAACAGTGAGCGAGTGGATGCTTTAGCGGTGATTATGCATCGGGATAACGCCCAAAGCCGGGGCCGAGCATTATGTGAAAAAATGAAGGAGTTAATACCTCGGCAAATGTTTGACGTGGCCATTCAAGCTGCCATTGGTGGCAATATTGTGTCTCGCACCACGGTTAAAGCGCTGCGTAAAAATGTCACAGCTAAATGTTATGGTGGAGATATTAGCCGCAAAAAGAAACTGTTATCAAAACAAAAAGAGGGTAAGAAGCGTATGAAGCAAGTGGGTAGTGTAGAAATCCCACAGGACGCCTTCTTAGCAGTACTTAAGTTAGATAGTTAAAGTAGATAGCTCAAGTAGATAGTTCAACTAGATTATTTAGTGGCTGGCTAACAGAGATAGAGGGTATATAAACCATGATGGACTTTGATTTTGAATTGCTGCTGACCTTGCTTGTGGGTGTGTTTGGTGTGGGCTATGCCTTAGACGTGTGGTTATGGAAACCAGCCCGCATTAAAGTCTTAGAATTGGCCATCACTCGCGCTGGTGGAGAACTCCCTGAAGCGCAGCAAGTTGAACTCATGCGCGAATCCATGTTTGCTGAATACAGTCGTTCATTTTTTCCCGTGTTGGCCTTTGTGCTTGTGCTACGATCTTTTTTTATGGAGCCTTATCAAATCCCTTCGGGCTCCATGCTACCCACTTTGACCGTAGGTGATTTTATTGTGGTCAATAAGTTTGAATATGGTGTGCGGTTGCCAGTATTAGGCACTAAGGTGTTGGACTACAATGAGCCAAAAGCGGGTGATGTGATGGTCTTCAAGTACCCCAAAAACCCAGCGATCAAATATATTAAGCGGGTAGTAGCAGTTCCAGGGGATACCCTGGAGTTACGCGATAAGGTCATTTATATTAATGGCCAACAAATGGCTCAAACCTATGTGGCTGATGCATCGCCCACCACAGAAATTTACTTAGAGCAGTTGGGTGATGTGGAACACCTGATTTGGCGTAACAAAAACCCTGGTAAAAATGGCAGTATTACAATTCCGCCCGGCCAGTATTTTACTATGGGCGACAACAGAGATGGCAGCAATGATAGTCGCTATTGGGGTTTTGTGCCAGAAGCCAATATTACGGGTAAAGCGGTTGCGGTTTGGTTGCATTGGGACAGTTTCTTTAGTTTGCCCAATTTTAGTACTGCGGGCAGCATAGATTAATATGAAAGCACCAGCGGCCACCGCCTATCAGCAAAAAATAGATGCCTTGTGTGCGGCTATGGGGTATTCTTTTGCCGATCATAAATTATTAGAGTTAGCGCTTACTCACCGCTCATGTGGCCACTACAATAATGAGCGCTTAGAATTTTTAGGTGATTCCATCGTTAATTTTGTTATTGCTAACGCGTTGTTTGAGAAGTTTCCTAAGGCACGAGAAGGTCAATTAAGTCGTTTGCGTGCAGGTTTAGTCAAAGGTGTGACACTGGCTCAAGTGGCCCAAGAAATGCACATTGGCCCTTGTTTGAAGCTGGGTGTAGGCGAGCTAAAAAGTGGTGGTCAAAGACGTGAGTCGATTCTTGCAGACGCAACGGAAGCCTTAATAGGCGCGATTTATAAAGATGCGGGTATGGCAGTTTGCCAAGCGCGTATTTTAGCTTGGTTTACCTCTCGGCTTGAAAATTTAAGCCTGTCTGACACGCAAAAAGACCCTAAAACACGCTTACAAGAATACTTACAATCAAAGAAATTAGACCTGCCTGAATACACCTTAATTGATGTTAAGGGGCAAGATCACGAGCAAATGTTCGTCATAGAGTGCCACAGCAGTTTATTGGATAAACCCACCAAAGCGGAAGCGTCAAGCCGCCGTATCGCCGAACAGAAATCAGCCACCCTTGCACTTCAGCAGCTTGGTCAAGAATCGTTATAGCAGAAAATATACCATGATAGATCTAGATACTTGGCTAGCAGCCCAGAATGAAAGCAAGACCAAGTGCGGTTATGTGGCTATCGTGGGCCGGCCCAATGTGGGTAAGTCCACCTTGCTCAACCGTATCTTAGGTCAAAAAATTAGCATTACATCGCGCAAACCTCAAACCACACGGCATCAGATCTTGGGTATTAAAACCGAAGGTGAGGTTCAGGTTGTTTATGTGGATACACCAGGATTACATCTCGATCAAGCGGACAAGGCAATCAACCGATATATGAATAAAGCCGCATCTAGTGCATTAAAGCACGTGGATTTGGTCATCTTTATGGTGGATCGTACGCGCTGGAATGATGCCGATGAGCACGTGTGTGAAAAAGTTAAAGCGGCCAATTGCCCTGTTATTTTAGCCATCAATAAAATTGACATACTCGATGATAAGCAATCCTTACTGCCCTATTTACAGGAAGTGCAACTACGTCTGCCTAATGCCGTTTTAGTCCCTATTGCAGCTCACACGGGGGCATCAGTAGACCAGTTAGAACAGTGCGTGTTGGAACAGCTTCCCAACGGCCGCCACTTTTTCCCAGAGGACCAAGTGACTGACCGCAGTGCGCGGTTTATTACAGCAGAATTAATTCGCGAAAAAATCATGCGCCAACTTGGTGATGAGTTGCCTTACCAAATGACCGTAGAAATAGAAGAATTTGCCCAAGATGGACCTGTACTGCACATAGGTGCGTTAATTCTAGTCGAGCGTAAAGGTCAAAAGCGTATCCTTATCGGTGATAAAGGTGATCGTATTAAACAGATTGGACGGGATGCACGGGTCGACATGGAACGCATGTTTGAGTGTAAGGTCATGCTTAAACTTTGGGTCAAGGTGAAAAGTGGTTGGTCTGATGATGAGCGAGCATTGCAGAGCTTAGGCTATGACGGTCTCGATTAAATAGAGGTGAACTTGGGTGACTGAACAACAGCCGGCCTACGTACTGCACAGTCGCCCATGGCGAGAATCGAGTGTTATTGCTGATTTATTTACCCTCAAACAAGGCCGGGTATCAGTGATGATTAAGGGCGCACAAAAAAATCAGGGCAAACAGCCCGCTAAGCGAGCCTTAGTGCAACCCTTTACTCCTTTGATGGTGAGTTTTACTGGGCGTGGCGAACTGCGCACCAGTGTGCAATTAGAGAGCGCTGGAGCGCCGTTAAGTATTTTAGGTAATGGTCTTTACAGTGGTCTTTATGTGAATGAACTCTTGCTTAAGTCACTGGCTCTTGATGATCCCTACCCCAATTTATTTGCCTACTACCAATCGCTGCTCAATCAGTTGGCTAATAATGAAGGCATAGAAGCGTGTTTGCGTCCTTTTGAGGTCCACCTCATGGACGAACTGGGGTATCATATGGTGCTAGATAAAGACTATATAACAGCCCAACCTGTGGTGGCCGAGTGCCACTATCAGCTGCACCCATTGCAAGGCATTTGTTTACATCAAGTTCCGTCCAATGGTTTAGGTCATCCTGTTTCCATAAGTGGAGAAGTGTTACTAAAAATAGCGGTTGGTAACTATGCCGATAAAGACTGTCTAAAAGTGGCAAAGTATATGGCGCGGGCTAACATAGACCAGTTATTGGGTGGTAAACCACTGCAAAGCCGTAATTTATTCCAACCCATAGTGAACAAATAGTTGAGCATAGTGTGCCTATATATAGCTTAGGCACCATGAGGAGAACACAAAAGATGGTTGATCCAAATCGAATTCTATTGGGTGTAAACGTAGACCATGTGGCGACATTGCGCCAAGCGAGGGGCACGCGCTATCCCGATCCAGTCAAAGCGGCTTTAGACGCAGAACAGGCGGGTGCTGATGGCATTACGGTGCATTTGCGTGAGGACGCGCGTCATATTCAAGAACGTGATGTGCGGGTCATGGCTCAGGTGCTGCAGACGCGGATGAATTTTGAGATGGCTATCACCGATGCCATGGTGGATTTAGCGGTGGAAATTGGGCCCGTGTATGTCTGTCTAGTGCCTGAAAAGCGGCAAGAGTTGACGACAGAAGGTGGCTTGGATGTCATCTCTCAAGAAGCCAAAATTAAGTCTGCATGCCAGCGCATGCAAGCCGTCGGTATTCAAGTGTCTTTGTTTATCGACGCGGATGAGCAACAAATAGCCGCCGCCAAGCGCACGGGAGCAGAACTGATAGAGTTGCATACGGGGGCTTATGCTGACGCCACTAGTGAAGCTCAGCAGTATGCTGAACTAGCCCGCATCGCTCAAGGTGCAACCTATGCGGTCGGTCTTGGGCTTATTGTGAATGGTGGCCATGGGTTGAACTTGCAAAATGTTGAAGCCATTGCTGCTATTCCTGAATTCAATGAACTCAACATTGGCCACTCCTTGATCGCTGATGCCTTGTTCGTTGGTTTACCCCAAGCGGTAAAAAATATGAAAGCTGTAATGTTGGCTGCCCGTGAAGTTCACCGGCCGAGCCGCGTTTAATCAGCCCTAAGGCAATTAATCATGGTTAAGGCAATTGGCACAGATATCGTATCAACTGCGCGCATTGAAGCAGCGCTAGAACGCTCTGGCCGCAAGTTTGCGGAGCGCATTCTTGCGCCTTTAGAGATGATTCAGTTTGATGCAGCTTATAGCCCCGCAGCGTTTTTGGCGAAACGTTTTGCTGCCAAAGAGGCAGCAGCTAAAGCTTTGGGCACAGGCATTGGCCGTGGTATTTCATGGCATCACATGCACATAGAGCATGACGAAATGGGCGCGCCCTTGCTTATCCTAAGCGGTGCAGCTGCAAAACGGCAAGCGACGTTGGGCAGTCAAAAAGCCCACATAAGTATTGCCGACGAATTAGATCAAGCCTTAGCTTTTGTCGTATTAAGCTAAGACTTTTAAGTAGAGGTTAGTATGCACATGTTCCCTACCATCGAAGATTATGTAGGCAATACTCCCTTAGTCCGTCTACAGCGTCTACCGGGTGATACCAATAATATTATTTTAGCCAAGTTAGAGGGTAACAACCCTGCAGGTTCAGTGAAAGATCGCCCGGCAAAGAGCATGATCAACGAAGCTGAAAAAAGAGGGGAGATCCAACCAGGTGATGTGCTTATAGAAGCCACGAGTGGCAACACGGGTATCGCCTTAGCCATGGTGGCAGCCATCAAAGGTTATCGGCTTAAGCTGATTATGCCCTCACACATGAGCTCAGAACGCAAGGCGTCCATGTCGGCTTATGGTGCTGAATTAATTGAAGTCAGTTCTGAGAAAGGCATGGAAGGTGCAAGAGACTTAGCCATAGCCATGCAAGAGCGAGGCGAAGGTAAAGTGCTAAACCAGTTTGCTAATAGTGATAACCCCTTGGCTCATTACCGTACTACAGGGCCAGAAATTTGGCAGCAAACCCAAGGTAAAATTACCCATATGGTGACTACTATGGGCACCACAGGCACGATTATGGGGTTGTCTGCTTACTTCAAAGAGCAAAACCCAGAGGTGCAGATTTATGGTTTACAGCCTAAGCCGGATGCCTTTATCCCAGGTATTCGTCGCTGGCCCAAAGCTTACCTACCTAGTATTTTTGACGCAGCAAAAGTGGACGCTATTATTGACATCGGTCAGGACGAAGCAGAATCCACCATGCGTGCTCTAGCCAAACAGGAAGGTATCTTTGCTGGTGTGTCCTCAGGAGGCTCTGTAGCAGGCGCCTTGCAGTTGTCTAAGCAAGTTGAAAATGCGGTCATCGTGTGCATCATTTGTGACCGTGGTGACCGCTATTTATCCACTGGAGTCTTTGTTTAATCATGGCCCGGTTATCGCCTTTGCAGCGCAAACTCAAACTTAAAAACCCTTTGGCCTCGGCGAAA
>Ga0115571_1001293_pt1 | contig 17805 bp, 14 predicted proteins | sample COGITO_mtgs_1205_FD_87293 | JGI IMG/M metagenome (GOLD analysis project Ga0115571, IMG submission 87293) | Pelagic marine microbial communities from North Sea - COGITO_mtgs_120531 | ecosystem: Environmental > Aquatic > Marine > Epipelagic | place: Germany:Helgoland, sampling site Kabeltonne...
ATGTAACACAGATAAAAACATGCGATAAAATAATGAACGCTCAACCGTTTGACTCGACGCTTCATCTGGTTGATATAAATATGCGCCTAATAATGGTACTAAGGTGATCGCCAGTACCCAACTGAGTAATAACGAAATCATGACCACTGCAAACAACGAATATAAAAATTCCCCAGTCGCATCATCAGATAACCCAATCCCTGAGAAGGCTGCAATCCCGATAATCGTCGCGCCAAGCAATGGCCACTGTGTTCGTTTAATAATGTATTGTGCGGCAGTCATCGGACTGTTACCAATGGCGACACGCAGCATCATTCCTTCAGCAATAACAATCGCATTGTCTACCAGCATGCCCATGGCAATGACCATAGCACCTAATGAAATGCGTTGTAACTGTATCCCCATTAACCACATGATCAACAAGGTGCCCATCACTGTTACAAGCAATACAGCCCCAACGACCACGCCCGATCGCCAGCCCATAAATAAACATAACGTCAGTGTGACTACTGCCACCGACATCACCAAATTTAACAAAAACCCATCAACAGATTCATCCACAATTTGAGCTTGGTCATAAATTGCCGTTAAACTAATCCCAGCAGGTAATTGTGTTAATAGGTGTCTGACTTTGGCATTGACTTGGTGACCGACATCAACAATATTGACACCGGCTAACGCCGAAACCGCTAACGTAATAGCAGGCTCTCCTTGAAAGCGCACAATACTCGGCTGAATATCCACAGGCTCTAAACGTAATTGCGCAATATCTTTGATTTTAATAGAACGCGTCGTCCCTGGGACAACCAATTCTAGGTTGTTGATTTCTTCTAATTGACGAGTAGGCTCTTCAACCACCAAACGGATTTTTTTACCATTGACTTGAATGCGACTGCCACTAAAAGGCTGCAAATTATTGTTTAGTAATACCATTAAATCAGGAAATGACATACCCAAACTGGATATTTGATAAGGATCGACGTAAATCACAATTTGTTCTTGTAACACGCCGTTGACTTCGACTTTTGCAACGCCTTCAGTTGCTAACAATTCACGCCGGATAACACGAGCAAACTCACGCATTTCATGCGGACTAAAATCACTAGCACTTAATGCATAGTACAAACCAAACACATCACCAAAGTCATCATATACCACCGGCGTTTGCGCACCTGAGGGTAATTGACCTGAGATATCGGATAAACGTTTACGTAACTCATCCCAAATTTGCGGTAATACATCACTATCATAAGTGGATTTTACTTCGACCGTAATGTCAGATGAACCTGGCGTGGACAACGAAAATAAACGACGTAACTGAGGCATTTGTTGAATCGCGATCTCAAGTTGTTCTGTGACTTCAGTTTCAACTTGTTGGGCACTGGCACCTGGGTATTGGGTTAATACTTTAACCTGTTTAATGGTGAAAGCAGGATCTTCTAAACGACCAATATTGTTGAGAGCGATGACCCCACCAATTAAAAAAATGACAACGAACAACCACACATTGGTCGGAAACCGAAAAGAATACCGGGTCAGATCCATATTAACGCACTCCATTAAATGGCTTGACGATGATCCCGTCGTACATCTTTGCTGCACCTGCAGAAACAACTAAATCACCGACTGTGACGCCCTTGGATATAACAGCAATATCATTTTTGATACTCGCCACCGTCACCACTAACTTTGTTAATGAACCATCATTAGCATTAAAGCGCCACACATAAAAACCTGCTTGATTATCGCCAACTAAGGCATTCATTGGCACAGTCATGCCGAACTGGTTTGATTGTGATTTCAAGGTTACTTTTGCTACCGCGCGTGCTCCGGGTGTAGCGACTAATTCATCTTGTTGTGCTAAAGCAAACACGACATCATAGGTTTGTGATATTGGATTTGGCTCCGCAGCATGCTCCACATATCTTACGTCATACCATTGTTCTGAAGCACCAATAATGGCGATTTGTGCATTGGCAATATCACGACGCGCATTCGCAGTAAATATACGTTCAGGGACACTAAAGTGAAAATACATCTGTGACACATCTTGTAATTTTGCAATACTTTCACCGGCAGACACATAACTATCATTTTCAACATAACGTTGTGAAATTTGCGCATTAAAAGGTGCATAGAGTTTAGTGTAACTTAAATCTTGTTGGGCATTACTCAGTTCGATATCCGCTAATTCAAGCGCAGTTTTGGCATCATCCATGCTGCTTTGTGAAACAAGTTTTTTGACAAACATCGACTCAACACGCGATAACTCACGTTGTGCTTGCGTGAGTTTGGTTTGTTTTTCTAATACTTTACGTTCAAAAGGCACCGGATCAATCATCGCTAATAATTGCCCCGCTTTTACTACACTGCCGGTAGGCATGTCTAATTTAACTAAGCGACCAGTGACTTCAAAGCGCACTTCAATGGTTTTAACCGCAGATACTGTGGCAGGAAAACGAAAGGTATTGCCATTATCAATTGCCGTAACGGCTGTCAATTTGACTACAGTCGGCGTCACAGTGGTAGTGTCTTCAACGTCACTTGGCGAGCAAGCAGATACACTCATTGTGATTACAACTATACACAATAGACTTCGCAGTGAAAATATTGGGGTAAATTTCATAATCGTCATAAACTCAATAAGTAAAAATAAAAGTAAACTAATGAGTGTAGTTTACTTCACTTCTGGTAAAAGTAAACTACCTAGTGTACTATTTTAGTCTATTCTTTTTTTATGGTGTGATTGTGAGTAAAAACACTAAATTGACACGCAGTGAGATTAAACGCCAAGACATCATTGATGCCGCTTGCCAAGCATTTCAAGAGTTTGGCGTCCAAGCAACAAGTATGGATAAAATTGCTGAACTGGCGCAAGTTTCTAAACGAACGGTATACAATCATTTCGCAACTAAGCAAGCATTAGTCGTGTATTTGTTAAATGAGATCAGAACTCGCACATTGGTTGATGTCGATATTGATACCACTTATGACCCTCTGCGTTCAGTGGAATCAAAACTACTGACACTAATTACCGCTGAAATTAATCTATATAGTTGTGGACATTATATTGATTTGACTCGGATGGCTTTTGGGCATTTTTTGTATCACCCTGAAGAATTAAAACGAGAGTTGGATAAGGTGATGACCCAAGAAACCGCTTTTCAACGCTACTTGCGAAGTGCTTGTGAGCATAAACAGCTTAACATCCCAGATATAAAATTTGCCACTGACCAACTACAAAACTTAATTAAAGGCAGTTGTTTTTGGCCTCAGTTTTTAAAGATTGAAGCCCCCTTAACTGATGAACAAAAACATCACATTGCGACAGAGAGCGCAGCGATGTTTTTGGCGAGATACAATAATAAATAGTTAATGCTTAATATGTACAATATATATTTAGCGCATGACATAGACAGGTATCTATTTAGGCGGATCAACTCGATTAGCATTAGAGCTATTAACTCTATACCAGCCTGCTATCGAATAACGATCACGCTGAGTAGGTAACACTTCGTGAAGATGATCTTCACTCAAAAACACAGCAATCGTCGCAAAACTTGGAATAACCTTGATCCCGTCAGTCACCTTATCATCGGTATAAATTACGAGTTCTCCGCCATCATCCATACCCCAATCAGGGTTGAGATAAACGACAACCGATAACACGCGATTGGCTTGACCTTTAAATGCATCTAGGTGTTTTTTGTAAAAGCTACCAGGAGGATAATGTGCAAAATGGCTTTCAAATGAAAACAGCCCCATAAACAAATGCCGATTAAGGTACTGTTGTAACCGAGCAGACCATGCAAGCCAGTCTCGCCCTGCTGAACTTTCACCATTGATCCAAGCAATCGCATCACGGCGCACAAAGCTATTTTGATGTAATTGTTGTAACCGTCCGATCCCTGCGTCATCAAATTGATACTCAGGCATATGCATAACATGATCATGCAATGATTCAGCTAAATCCAAAGGTAAGGCATTGGGCTGGATACTGAAGCCTTTGGCATGAATATCATTAGCTATTTGCGCAAACAACGTATCGTTGTACTCAGGAGGGGTTTGCAGTAGGGTTAAATCAAGAATTTCCAAGTGTGTTTACTTAAAGCGAATAATGGTAAGACTTTTACGCTAGTTTGATAGATTGGGCAAGGATTAATACGTTGTGCAAAGATTAAAAATACACACGAATATTAATTTTCAAAAACTTGTGTCATAATTCATACAAAGTGTTTTACATACAATATGTTAGGTATGTGAAACACATAACAGTGGTGCAGAGACACAACATTATCAAAACACATATTTTTCAAGATTTTCATCACAACACATTGAGCCAAGAGTTATTGGCTCATTTTTACCTATTTGTCCTAACCTGCATTTTTCAATTTATCTTTTTTACCCTGTCGTTCGGATATTCGGTCTTACCTGGATTTACTATTTGGTATTTTCCGCTTGGCTTTCATTTCATTTTATTTCTTATATTGCCCTTGCGTTTTTGGTTAACAGCCATGTTTGCCATCGCGCTTGGCGGCGGATTTACCATGCAATATCAAGGATCAATACATTATGAGTTCATGAAGCATTTTATGCTTTCCATGACCATCGCCATTCATACATTACCCATTATTTATTTAGCCAGAGTGAAGCGTAAACAAGACAATTTATTTGCACTCAGAGCTATTGTAATCCTAGTACTATTTGGATTTTTAACGCGCTTAGGCAATATTGGATTTCATTTTTTATCGGACACATCGGTGTATGACAAAGTTCCAACAGACGAGCGCTTATCTGTATTTTTACTACATAATATCGCTGCATATCCCGGCATATTGTTTGCCATTTCAGCTTACCTAGTCTACGAAGGTGTTCGTCAAAAGCGTCATCACCTTCGAAATCTCTCTTGGACATTAATAAGTAAAATAGCAATGACGCTAACGGTTGCCATACTAGTGCTATTTTATCTTTCTGATTTTTCTCAAAACATACTTAAAATATTGTTGTTTTTACCTATTATATGGTGCGGTTATCGATTTACATGGCTCGGCAGTCTGTGCTGTGCCCTTTGGATAAACAGCGTGTTATTGATAGTATTATACGGCGCGGAAAATGAGTTACTGGTTTCGTTTCAACCTTTTATTGTGTCGTATTTTTTAATTGGTCTAGTGACTTCTGGCTTGCAATTAGAGCATCGACGCTCACGCCAAGCCTTATCCAAAAATCAACTAGCATTAAAAGCTAAATACGCGCACCTGATTAAATCACAACAAGAATTACAAGACATTGCAGTGCAGATTGTTAACTTACAAGAAGTTGAAAAAAAGCATTTATCACAGGAACTACATGATGATGTTGGGCAGAATATTACCGCATTAAACATCTCAATTTCATTGCTCAAGAAACAAAATTTATTTACAGAAGCTGAACAGGATGTAATTAATAAAATACGGGTGATTACAGATCAGATCTACTCAAACGCGTATGAATTAATGTATTGGTTACGACCTCGGTCAATCGATGATTTAGGCTTAAAAGAGACATTAACAGGGCTATTTTTTGCGTCTCGATTAGAGGAGCATAATATTGAATATCATGCAGATATTGATGAAGGCGTCAATGCCCTAGATGATGGCTTGAAAATAGCGTTATTTAGGATCGTTCAAGAATGTGTGAAAAATGTTATTCAACATAGCGGTGGGAATACATGTCATCTGGCAATATCGTTTAGTGACCACAGCACCCATGTGAAATTTACAGATGCGGGTAATGGATTTCCTGAAAAAGTATTAAATAATCCTTTTACCGGTGGGTTATTTAATATTCAAAATTACATGATGGCATTAGGTGGCAGTATGCGGTTGACTAATAATAACGGAGCGCAAATCCATGTTAAACTACCAAGATAACCATCAGTCTGCGCACGTTTTAGCTAGTGATTTACCTACTAGTCAAGACTCAAATTCTATCTATAAATTACTGTTATGGCATTTTATCGTATTGATCGTCGCCAGTATTGTTGACCATATACTACTCACTCAAACTGCATTACCGCTGCTTTCGTTGCAAGCGGTAATAAGTTATATGATGTTAGTTTTCAATCCCACCCAACGTTGGTCAGCGCTAATTATGCTCATTGTCCTATTTGCGCCAATACATTTATTTAGTCACACCCCATTTACCAGTATGACTTGGACATTGCTAGGACAAACCTGTGTAAGCATTGTTACAATAATAATTAGCGCGCTCGTCACACAGAGTTTTCTGCGCAACATTGAAATTTTCACGCTGCGCTTTATCCATGTGTTATTCAGTTGTACGGTCGCATTTACCTTGTTGTATCAATATATGACCGCAGTGGCAACCTATAGAATTGATGCTCTAGATTTAAGTCATTGGCAATATTTAATAGACAGCATCATTGGTCAAATTACGGGTATTGCTATCGTAATCAATGTATTACTGATTATTTTAATGCTTAAATACCAAAGCATGATTGTCATACCGAAATTAACGAAAAATAATCTCATGCTGTTAGTTATTTCGTCCATAGGCATTTTATTCATTCTGTATTTTGGTGGTAATTTAGTTAGCTACCTCAGTGTATTTATGGTCATACCTGCTCTGTGGTTTTGTTATCGTTATCGCTGGTGGGGACTCTCTAGCTTTGCGCTTGTCATCAATGCCGTAACCATGATTTATGTCATGTTTGCCATTATCAATTTACAGACAACGAGTGATCTTACATTGATCAGTCAGCTGGGATTCTCATTAAATGATATGGCTTGGTCTTTGTTAGGACTTAATTTAATTATTTTATATATTAATGCGATGATCCATGAGTTAGATACCACACAGTTATCCATTGAGCATAGTCAAGCACTGATGATTAAACGTAATGATGAACAGCAAGTACTGAACCAGCAGATCAATCAATTTAATAAACAACTAATCAACGCTCAAGAGTTTCAACGAAGAAAACTTTCCATTGAATTAAAAAACCAAATGGAGAAAAACATTCATGAGTTACAGCAAGCAATTAACTTACTCGAGTTACAAGCAAGTCTGACCGGTAACGGGCACAATCCATTTACTAAAATAAAAAGCTTTACTTATTATATTTACATGTCTGTATTTGAGTTAATCAACTGGCTCAAACCTGAAATATTAGAGCGGTTCGGCTTAATTGAAACTTTAAGAAGTCAGTATTTTGCAGATAAACTATCACTCAGTAACATCGCATTTGATTTTTCAAGTCAGGGGGATATGATTAATATCCCAGAAAATATCTCATTAGTACTGTTTAGGATCACCCAAGAAGCGATTAATAACACGATCAAATATTCAATGGCTGATGAGCTTCGTATCAGGCTTACGCTATTAACAGACCAGATAGAATTTACCATCGTTGATAATGGTGTGGGCTTTGATATGGATACCATAGAGCAAGGATTTGGCTTAGCGGGTATGGAAAATCGCGTAAAAGCACTCAACGGAAGTTTCATTCTTGATTCGAAAAATGGCACTCAGATTAAGATTACAATACCTTTGTAACATTAGTATTGGTTTTGGGCGGTCAAGGCTAGAATGTTCTGTTGGGCATCAACTAATTGCTGACTCACCGTTTTTTGATGTTTGACCGCATCTTCTAGAGCAACGTGGCAAATCCCGTTATTTTGTTCTGCGATCATGATATTGTGTTTACCATCAATCAGCGCTTGCACTGCAGCAACGCCCATTTTTGTAGCAAGTAATCGGTCCTTAGGTACGGGCGAGCCCCCCCGCTGAATATGTCCTAAGACACACGCAGTACAATCTACATTCGCCTTATGCTTTAATTCACCTGCTAAAGCAACCGCCCCACCAGGCCATATATTTTCCGCTAATACAATAATATAACTGCCATGATGATGGTGTTGCGCGGTATTGATTTCATCCGCTAGTTTTTGTAGTGTCGCCTGCTTGTCATCAATCAAAAAATTTTCAAACGCATCAGCTGTATCACGGATTTTATCAATCGCATCAATGGCGGTATTTACGGCTGTTGCAAAACCAATAGTAAAATCAGTATTATCTAAATCATTATCAATTGTGCCTGGAATGCCAATGATTTGACCAGACCAGTGAGCCTGTAAATCTAGTAAACCTTTGAATGAACCATCACCACCAATAACAATCAACGCGTCAATTTTTTCATTCGTTAATGTCGTCGCTGCTTTTATCAAGCCTTTTGCTGTCAACATTTCAGGGCAACGGGCACTTTTTAAAATAGTCCCGCCGCGCTGGATAATATTATGTATGTCTTCAAGGCTTAGTTGTTTAGCTTGCTTGATATGCTCATTATGTAACAGTCCATTAAACCCATGATAAAAACCAACCACTTCACAATGATAATGATTTGCGGCAATCACCACAGAACGAATAGCCGCGTTCATGCCTGGTGCATCGCCACCACTCGTTAAAATTCCTATTCGTTTGATTGCAGTCATCACAGCCTTATAATCAATAATGATGGTTCAATTTAAGTGTCAGTCCTTACTTTATCCGAGCTATCGAATGATTACCAATTTGACTGATCGAATTTGCCCCAGTTAATGTCATAGCGACGCGCATTTCTTTTTCGTACAAATCCAACAAGTGCTCTACGCCCTGTTGACCTTGAGCTGCTAATGCATAAATATAGGAGCGACCCAGCATAGTGCAATCGGCACCTAGCGCCAACATCCGCACCACATCTAAGCCGTTACGAATACCTGAATCCACAAATATTTTAAGATCGCCTTTAACCGCATCAGCAATCGTCGGCAGCGCTTGAGCAGAAGACATCACCCCATCGAGTTGTCGACCGCCATGATTAGAAACCACAATGCCATCAGCACCAAAACGAACCGCATCTTTGGCATCATCCACATCCAAGATCCCTTTGATGATCAAAGGACCGGTCCAATATTCTCTGATCCACTCTAAATCTTTCCACGAAATCGAGGTATCGAAGTTATCACCCAACCAGCCGATGTAATCGCCTAGTTTCGTGGTTTTGTTTCGATATGCAGAGATATTGCCTAAATCGTGAGGTTTACCCATCAAGCCAACATCTAATGCCCAAGATGGATGTAACATCGCTTGGAGTACACGGCGTACTTCAGATCGTGGCCCACTCATGCCTGAATGCATATCTCGATAGCGTGCGCCAGGGGTAGGCATATCAACAGTAAAGACTAATGTAGTAACACCGGCTAATTTAGCGCGTTCCAACACATTTTTCATGAACTCACGGTCTTTTAACACGTATAATTGAAACCACATCGGGCGCTGGATTTGCGGGGTGACTTCCTCGATAGGACAAACTGACACCGTTGACATTGTAAACGGGATCCCTTTGTTTTCAGCAGCTTTGGCTGCTTGCACTTCGCCTCGACGAGCATACATACCCGTTAAGCCAACGGGTGACAGTGCAATAGGCATTGCTAATTTTTCACCAAACACTTCATGCTCTAAACTGAGATGAGACATGTCCTTTAACACTTTTTGTTTTAAGGCGATGTCTTGTAGGTCAGTTTCATTGCGTCTTAAAGTACTTTCAGTGTATGAGCCCCCATCAATATAATGAAATAAGAAAGGCGGTAGTTTCGCTTTAGCAGCGGCTCGAAAATCTGTCGTTGCAGAAATGATCATAGTGTTAGTCCTTGATGTTTAGCACATGCCTATTGCGAAGCTTAGTCGCACTTGATTAATAAGTAACTTAACATGTTTAATTGTTAATAAGATGAGTATATCTCTTTACTTTTAATCGATAAATAGAAATAATCGAACTTATAGTTTCCAAAAATTAACTAATCTTATGCATGCAAATGATCTTGTTTTATTTTCTCAAGTCGTTGAACTCGGTAGCTTCAAAAAAGCAGCAGAGCTTAACAATATCACCAACTCAGTCGTGAGTAAGCGTATAACGCAATTAGAGCAAGCGCTTAATGCACAACTGCTCTACCGTACAACACGCAGTTTAGCGTTAACCGAAGCGGGCAAAAAATTAGCATCAAGCGCTGATATGATAAAACATATTACCCAAGAAGCGATTGACGATATTAAAGATGATAATGAAACCTTAAGTGGCCACATAAAAATGTCAGTACCGACTATTTCTGGCGACTTATTACTGGGCGAGGCCGTCGCTGAGTTTTGCCATCTACATCCTAATGTGAGTGTTAATATGTCGCTCGAAAACCGCTTTGTCAATCCTTTAGAGGAAGGATACGATTTAGTTATTCGCACGGGTTTATTAGAAGATTCGAGTTTAATTGCTCGGCATATTATTGATTCACAGTGGGTGATCTGTTGTTCACCAGGCTATTTATCGAAATATGGTCAACCTACTATTCCCGCTCAACTGTCAGAGCATCATTGTTTGATTTATGTGTACCAAAAAGCCGGTGCCAATAATTGGGCATTTAGGAATGACGGTCAGCAGTACACGGTGACTGTGAATGGGAATTTTGCTTCCGACAATGCCAGTGCATTGCGTAAAGCTGCGCTAGCTGGACATGGCATCATGCATGTGCCTAAATGCTTGGTGCATGAAGACTTGCTATCTAGGGATCTGGTCACCTTATTTAATGACGAAGTAGATAAAACTATTGGCGTTTATGCACTGCACCCATTTATCAAAAAGACACCGCGTAAAGTGTTAGCGTTAGTGGGACATATCAAACACGCGTATTTGGCAAAGGGAGCGTATTTTAATGCCGTTTAGCGCTTTTCCATGTGCCACCGTATTGATAGGGAGGACGTTCTCTGGCTGACATCTTAAATAATATCCGTAATAAAATAGTGTTTGCTATGTGACCCTTGCCCGATGTGATACTCGTCACCGAGTTCTTTACCCAATAATTGTTTACCTAACGGCGAGGCTGCGCTGATAACCATAATCTTGCGGCCCTTAAATTCAAATTTGGTTCCACCTGAACTCGGCGCTAAAAAGACCCACAGTGGGGTTTCATGTTGATCGACAATCCCCACTAAAGCGCCAATAGTAATGCTATCCTGTGCAACAAAGTCTTTGACGATGATGTGTTTAAAGGCATCCAGCTCAGCAGAACACTCAGCGGCACGTTGAGCTTGCCCCTGAGCTAAATAGCCCGATTCTAGCCCTAAGGTGTCATATTTATTTTCAGGGATATTTTGTTTATCCGTAGCCATTGCATGGGCGTGCTTGGCCGCATTTAATGCCGTAGCATGAATCTGTACAAGTTCGGTGATGATATGGTTGATGAGTCTGGCTTTATAGGACATATCTTCAGAGTCAGAAGTACTATTATTAATTAATCTTGATTCTGTAATCATGGATATGCCTTAGTGATATGTAAAATAGCTAGGGTGGAGTATATGATTTAATTGAGGGGGAATTCAACCCACATTCAGTGAGTAAAAAAGACTTGTTACGTAGGTATACATAACGATAATGTGATAACGTTGTGAAAACATTAATTTTTTACTTAACTAAAGGAAAGAACACCATGTATATGATCGTTAAGCACGCGCATCTCACTATCATTGCGCTGACATTTTTACTATTTATTGTTAGCTTTATCTTGACGCTCAAACAATCGGATAAAGTCAACCACAAGATCCTAAAGATAGGACCTCATATCTTATATACCTTGTTCGTTGTAACGTTCATTTATATGTTGATAGTCAATCCGTTGAACCTGTATCCGTTTGTTAATGGTTGGGGATCATCTAAATTAGCAGGGTTTGTATTCTATGTACTTTCCATTACGTTTGCGCTTAAGTGGGCCAAATCAACTATTTGGCGATATGTTGGATTGGTAAGTGCTATTTTTTGGATTGCGATGAGTGCTCGATTAGGCTTTGCCGACCACATCAAAACTAAAGGCGCATTGGAAGACGCCCAGACTTATATCGAATTTGCACAATCGACTCTCGTTGCGTTGTGCTAAACGCAACATTCGATTGGCTACGTTAGGTAAATCGTTGCTCAAGGTAACTGATAATAGCGGATGATTCATATAACCATTGTACCTGGCCGTCTTGTTCTATACGTAAACAAGGTGTTTGAATTTTTCCGCCGCCATTGAGTAACGTCTCACGATGAGGTGAGCCTTTAGATACACTTAATGTTGTAATAGGTAAGTTTAATTTATACATTCTACGGCGTGTTTTAATGCAAAATGGACATGCAAAAAATTGGTATAAGCTTAACCCTTTAAGCTCTTTAGCTATTTGCTGTTGTGCTTGAGGACTGCGTTTTAATTTGGTACCGCGAGTAATAATGTCAAAAAACACTAATACGCTGCCAATACCGTTACGAATTAAGGAAATGATTACGCCCATTGTGACTTCTTTTTTGGTTCAAGTGATAATGGGCGGTAGTATACCTAATATTCAATGAAAGCTAAATGTAAGGCTGTGTTTAACTTCTTTACAAAGTTACATTGAGCTCCATCCGAACACAATATAATAAATAATCTTATTTTTAATCGAGCAGTACGATTTCACCAATCGATATTACCAATTGGAATATCATATATCAATAGGTAATAATAATTACATCCAATTAGGGATAATAATTATTGAGGTATAGATTATGAATGAGACAAACCAAGTAACACTTCCACGTATGAATGAAAGAGCCCCGTCTTTTGATGCACCTACGACTCATGGTAGAAAAACATTAAACGACTATAAAGGTAAATGGCTTATTTTATTTTCACATCCAGCTGATTTTACACCAGTATGTACAACTGAGTTTATGGCATTTGCTAGACACGCGGAAGAATTCAAAAATATGAATTGCGAGCTATTAGGATTATCAATTGATAGTGTTCATGCACATAATGCTTGGGTACGAAATATTGAACAAAATTTTGATGTAAAAATACCATTTCCAATTATTGCTGATTTATCAATGAAAGTTGCTAGTGATTATGGAATGATTATGCCTGGAGCTTCAGATACTGCAGCTGTAAGAGCCACTTTTTTGATCGATCCCGACGGTATATTACGTGCAATGGTTTATTACCCAATGTCTAATGGACGATCCATACCAGAGTTCAAACGCCTATTATCAGCATTACAAACTGCAGATGAATACAGTGTAGCTACTCCTGAAAGCTGGCAGCCAGGTGATAAAGTTATAGTTCCACCACCAGCTACGCAACAAGAAGCTGAAGAAAGAGTAAATAGTGGTGAGTATGATTGTGTAGACTTTTATTTCTGTACAAAATCATTGTAATCAGTACTTTTTAGTAGAGAATGGGAATTACCTCGGGCTCCTGCCCTCGCCACTACCGCGGTGCCTCCGGCAGTACAAATCGTTCCTGACGATTTGTCGAACCCTCTATCGGGTTCTCATTCCGAATTTTACAATAGATATAAAAAAACCACGCTTGGCGTGGTTTTTTTGTATCTGGTGGAGATAGAGAGTGACTTAATCGCTGTATACGCTTTCGATTAGGCCCATTGTGGCTTGTTACACTAGTCCGAAAACGCCATAAACTAAGTTTAGGGCGTCTCCAGCACGACTTTGTGAACATCTGAAAGTACATAATCGTTACCATCCGCAATCACAACGAATTCAGCATGGTTAAAGGTATTTGCTAACGGTAAGTTTAGGCTTATAGTTGTCAACTCGATGTTACTCTGCCCTACGTTGACAGTCGTTTCGCCGAGTATTGTATCAAGTCTAACACCCTGACCGTCAAACAATCTGATCTCATACAATACGTCAAGTGCATCTGAAACCGAACCAGACCGAGAAACCGTTACTCCAGCCTCAGTACTTTGCGCAGCGATTTCGACTAATTCGAAAGAACTGTCCTGCATAGCTTTAACGCGCACGGGATTGATTCCCAGCATATAGACATTCACGCCATTGTACATTGTGAAATTTGAAACATAAAAGCTTCCGTTATTGTCCCATGAATCATAGCCGGTAATAAAATCTTGAGTACTGGCTTGGGAATCCAGTTCACTGAGTTTGGCTAGCTCTTTGGTTTTGCCTGTTGCGATGTCAAACTCCCAAATGGCATTGGGGTAGGAAACATCGCTTAATCCAATATATATTTTTTCCGCATCAGCCGATAATTGAAAAACCCAGACTTTTGGAATGCCAGAAGGTATTGCTGAAAAATCGGGTTTACCAACAAAACTCCATGAAGCATCCGCATCCACAAACCGGTAGATGTTACCCTGATCGTCGGAAGTATAAAGTACTTCTCCAGCTCGGTCCCACTGACCAACTTCCATCGCATTAGGACCTTGCAATTTAAAATCAGTCAATTCGCCAAAACCGTTTATGGGATCATGATACCAAACATGGTCTAAAGTGCTTGCTGGTTCACCCTGATTCCATTGGTTACGCGAAGAACCTCCCGTAAAATAAACACGCCCACGTGAATCTACCCACATAAAACGGTTAGAATAAAAATAACCGTTCCATCTAGACAAGCTTGGATGAGAAGACTTTTCCCATTCGACCGGCTTTCCTAAAACAGTGGTTTGGCCAAGAGCAATATCGTAGCGGACGAGTTTGTTCTCCGGTATAGACATGCCATAAAGCAGATTGTTCTTTGCGTCTTTTTGGATAGTCACAAGCTGCATCTGCTGGGCGCCAACGCCTCCTTGCTCAAAAGCGCTTAAGTCGAAGAATTCATTTTCTAAAATATCATAGCTATACCAGTGAAATCCACGAGTATTCAAATAGGCAGAGTCCATACCCGATTTATCTAGCGTTGCTACATATACTTGACCATTATGATAAGTTGGGCGCGTGTGAAATTTTTCTGCTGACTCACCGAACTCCCAATTGTCAGCCGTTTCCGACGCGGTGCGCGCATCGCCGACCCAGCGCAGAATGCCATCGGCTTGATGTAACCGATAAAGTATTGAATTACTAATATGGTCGTGTCCTGATATGTAGATCTCGCCTTCATTGTCCGAGCCGACTGCCAACCAGCTTTGGTCGGGTTTATCGCCGTTAGGCGCATCTGGTAATTGCCAAACTTTGACCGCGTCCATATTACCCGCTCGACCAACGTCAAACGGAACAGTGAAATTTGATGTTGTGACACTAAAAGTATCGCTAATACCCCCAATGGTTAACACTGTATCGGTAGTGTCAGACGGCAACGCTGATGAAGTCTGACGAACCGAAACAGTTTGTCCATTAGTAACTGTGCCCGCCGTATTTGTATACATACCGCCATCGATTGCATATTCCCCACCTACAACATTGATCACAGAGGAAGTATTAATTCCACTTACTATGATGGTATTTGATACATATAAGGTAGCCTGTTCAACGGCGTTTTGATCGAGGAAATCGAATGAGTTGGGCGCAGTATCTGGTGCCATCGTTGTGACAGAAAAGGTGGCTTGGATTGCTCCAATTGACAGAACCGTTCTGGTGGTATTTAAAAATTCTGTCGAAGAAGTCAGCCGAACTATTATAGTGTCTCCACTGACTACAAAACTATTTGTATCCGAATAGTTGTTACCATTAACAGAATACTCACCACCAGTGATTTTAATGGGCGATTGCGTATTAATGCCACTTACGGTGACCGAGTTGGATATACTAATTGAATTAAGTGCTGCGTTTTCTTGTGAGGAAAAGCTAAAGGGATTTGGTTGAGTGTCAGTGTTGTTGTCTTCGCTATTACTGCCGCAGGCGGTTATATTTAGCAGTATTAAAATTAGTACCAGCCATTTAAATTGAATTATTGTTACCACTTACTTGCCCTTAAACTACAGAAATATTAAAGAAAGAAAACCAAAATAATTACCAGACATTAATGCTGGGTCATATTAAGGTAATTGAACGTTATTTTTTATTTCGCCTTATTTGTTGACTAGGCTACATATTTTATTTGGACTCAAGAAAATTAGTTTAACATTCAACGCATTCAATAACTAGGGAAAGCTTTAAAGAGAAATAGGTTTAACGTTAAATGAGCCAATTAAATCACTTATTCTTTTTTACTATATCTAATCTATTTTAATTACTATTTGGAATATATAGAGTTCGCTATTATTCATCCTCTAAAATTCAAAAGTGTAGTGTCTATTTACAATGAAAAAGCAGTTAATATCAACTTTAGCGTTAACATTCTCCTTAGGATCATCTAGTGCATTGGCAACCAATGGTTATTTTACCCATGGCTATGGCATTGCTCATAAAGGTATGGCTGGTGCTGGTTTAGCTCTATCTGAAGAACTAATGTCGGGTGCAAACAATCCAGCAAATCTTTTAGTTGAGCGTACCCAATTTTCGTTAGGCTTGGAACTTTTTTCACCTGATCGTAAATACACGGCTTCATCAGTAGCTAATTTTTTTCCTGATGCACTTTATCTTGAAGCTAAAACACAAAAAAGTGATAACACGTTGTTTGCCATTCCTGAATTTGCCATTGGCCATCAGCTTAATGAAAAGATAAATATTGGTGTTTTAGTTTACGGCAATGGCGGCATGAATACCCAATATAATGCAGGCACTGCTCCTGACGGCACATTTTACGCAGGCACTACTGGCGTAGATTTAAAACAATTATTTATTAGTCCTACAGCAAGTTATCAGTTTAATGAACAAACTCGCGTTGGTGTATCGCCAATTTACGTATTGCAACAGTTTGAAGCGCAAGGTCTGAGTAGTTTTGCTCCCTTTTCGCAATCGCCTCAAAATTTGTCTGATAATGGAACAGATACAAGTACTGGTGTAGGTATTCAATTAGGTATAAACCAAACGATCAACTCATCACTCAGCTGGGGAGCTAGTTACCGCTCTGCAGTTTCAATGCAAGAGTTCGACAGTTACCGTGGTTTATTTGCAGAGCAAGGTGGCTTTGACTTGCCAAGCTCAATTCAAATTGGTGCTGCTTTTAAAATTACGCCAGACAATGAAATTGTATTTGATTGGCAAAAAATAAATTACGATGATGTAAGAAGCATTACAAATCCAATAGACAACTTAATGTCAGCACCTCTAGGCACTGACGGCGGTGCTGGATTTGGTTGGGACGACATGACTATTTATAAACTTGGCTATCAATGGCAACGAACTGAACAACAAAAAATCCGTTTTGGTATTTCTTACACCGAGCAACCTATTCCATCATCTGAAGTATTATTTAATATTCTAGCTCCAGGCGTGCAAGAGTGGCATTTTACAGCAGGCCTTAGTCATTCATTTAGTAGCAAAGTACAATTAAACGTAATGGCTTTTTACTCGCCAGCAAAAGAGGTGACTGGTGTTAATTTTTTAGCGCCAAACCAAACGTTATCAATTGAAATGGAACAATCTGGCTTTGGTGTTTCTTTTGTGTGGGGTATTTAAGATAGCGTAACAGAATTATTGGGTTTATTTGTCACCATATTTGTCTACTGCTCTAAACAGGCTATACACCGAATGTAGGTATATCAAGGTTTGTAGAGCTTATGTAGACTAAATATGGCGGAGAGAAAGGGATTTACCTCGGGCTCCTGCCCTCGGTGCTACGCGGTGCCTTCGGCAATACAAATCGTTCCTGACGATTTGTCGAACCCTCTATCGGGTTCTCATTCCAACTTTTGCAATAGATACAAAAAACCCACGACGAGCGTGGGTTCTTTATATCTGGCGGAGAGAGAGGGATTTATCTCGGGCTCCTGCCCTCGCCGCTACGCGGTGCCTTCGGCAATACAAATCGTTCCAGACGATTTGTCGAACCACGGTTCTCATCTCCTCACTCTGACCTAAAAACACAAAAACCGCCGAAAGGCGGTTTTCATGTTTTGGCGGAGAGAGAGAAC
>Ga0115571_1001310_pt1 | contig 17666 bp, 9 predicted proteins | sample COGITO_mtgs_1205_FD_87293 | JGI IMG/M metagenome (GOLD analysis project Ga0115571, IMG submission 87293) | Pelagic marine microbial communities from North Sea - COGITO_mtgs_120531 | ecosystem: Environmental > Aquatic > Marine > Epipelagic | place: Germany:Helgoland, sampling site Kabeltonne...
CATAGACACCGGAATTATAGAACATTGGCAGAATGAAGTTGATGGTTTAAAAACAGATGGTGATGCTCTAAATGAGTTTTACAGACAGTTTCCTAGAACAGAGGAACATGCGTTTAGAGATGAAACTAAGAATAGTATATTTAACTTACAAAAAATATACGAGCAAGTAGATTACAATGAAGACTCTGCTGTATCCTCAGGTGTTAGTACAGGTAGTTTTCAATGGGTTAATGGAGTCAAAGATTCTAAAGTAATATTTTATCCAAATGCTGAAGGTCGCTTCAGGGTTAGCTGGGTACCACCTGTTCACTTACAAAATAAAGTAGTAGACAGAAATGGTTTTAAGTCACCAGGTAATGAACACGTAGGCGCTTTTGGATGTGACAGTTACGATATTTCGGGGACAGTCGACGGGCTAGGTTCCAAAGGAGCTCTTCATGGCCTCACCAAGTTCTCCATGGAAGATGCTCCTCCTAATCACTTTTTCTTAGAATATATTGCTAGACCTCAGACAGCTGAGACTTTCTTTGAAGATGTACTTATGGCACTTATCTTTTATGGTATGCCAATACTAGCTGAGAACAATAAGCCTAGACTCTTATATTATATAAGAAGAAGAGGTTACAGGGGTTATTCAATGAATAGACCTGATAGAACTTGGAACAAGTTATCTACAACAGAAAAAGAGATAGGTGGAATACCTAACTCAAGTGAAGACATTAGGCAAGCGCACGCAGCTGCTATTGAGATGTATATACAAGAACACGTGGGTTTAAAACCCAATGGCAACTACGGTGATATTTACTTTAATAGAACATTAAATGATTGGTCTAGATTTGATATAAACAATAGAACAAAGTTTGATGCGGCCATTAGCTCTGGTTTAGCTATTATGGCTTGTAATAGACACTTATATTCTCCTAACGTGAAAAAAGAAAAACAAAATATAAATATTAGCTTTTCCAGGTACAAGAACGAAGGAAGCTCATCAAGAATAATAACGTAAAAATATGGCTGATTCAATTAGTAAAAATTTATTTCCTAGCCAAGTCCTAAGCGACTTAGAAAAAGCAAGTTCAGAATATGGTCTTAAAATAGGTAAGGCAATAGAATCAGAGTGGTTAGATACTGAATCTGGAACTAATAGATTTAAAAGCAATGAAACTAGTTATCATAGACTTAGATTATATGCTAGAGGAGAACAGTCAATACAAAAATATAAAGATGAGTTATCTATTAATGGTGATTTATCTTATCTTAATTTAGACTGGAAACCAGTACCTATTATACCTAAGTTTGTAGATATAGTTGTTAATGGTATATCTGAAAGAACATTTGACATAAAAGCTTATTCTCAAGATCCTCACGGAGTAGAAAAGAGAACTAAGTATATGGAGGATATATTAACAGATATGCGTCTAAAGAACTTTGATAATTTTTTTAGACAAAACTTTAATATAAATCTATCAGCAACACCACAAGATGAACTTCCAGAGTCTAAAGAAGAGTTAGAGTTGCACATGCAATTAACATATAAACAAAATGTTGAATTAGCAGAAGAACAAGCTATAAATGTATTATTAGAGAAAAACAAATACGATTTAATTAGAAGAAGAATTAATTATGATTTAACCGTTATTGGTATTGGTGCAGTTAAAAACACTTTTTCAAAGTCAGAAGGAGTTAAGGTTGAATATGTTAATCCAGCGGATTTAGTTTACTCTCATACAGATTCACCTTATTTTGAAGATATATATTATGTAGGTGAAGTTAAGGTAATACCAGTCAATGAGTTAAAGAAACAATTTCCAGAACTTTCTACTGAGGATTTAGAGGAGATAATGCAACAACCTCACTCAAAGAAAAATGGCTATAACAGAACACATCTTAACGATGATTATGTGGATAGAAATCAGATAGAAGTTTTATACTTTAATTATAAGACCTATATGAATGAGGTTTATAAAGTAAAAACAACTGCATCTGGTGCTAGTAAGATTATAATTAAAGATGATTCATTTAATCCACCCGCAGAACAGCTTGATGAAAACTTTGAGAAAGTATCAAGGTCTATAGAGGTTTTATACGAAGGTGCTTTAGTTCTTGGAACAAATAAACTATTAAAGTGGGAGATGGCTAAGAATATGCTTAGGCCAAAAAGTGATAACACTAAAGTTAAGATGAACTACAGTATTGTTGCGCCTAGAATGTATGATGGTAAAATAGAATCATTAGTTAGTAGAATAACTGGCTTTGCTGACATGATTCAGTTGACACATTTAAAACTACAGCAGGTCTTATCAAGAATGATACCTGATGGAGTTTACTTAGATGCTGATGGTATAGCAGAAGTTGATTTAGGTAACGGTACAAACTACAATCCACAAGAAGCGCTTAACATGTTCTTCCAAACTGGTAGTATTATAGGTAGATCACTGACATCTGATGGTGATATGAATCCAGGTAAAGTACCTATTCAAGAAATATCAAGTGGTAGCGGTGGACAGAAGATGCAAACACTAATTCAAACTTACAATTATTATCTACAGATGATAAGAGATGTAACTGGGTTAAACGAAGCAAGAGATGGTAGTACACCTGATCCTAAAGCATTAGTTGGTGTTCAAAAGTTAGCAGCAGCAAATTCAAACACAGCGACTAGGCATATACTACAGAGTGGTGTTCATTTAACCAGTGAATTAGCTGAGGGTTTAATGCTTAGAATATCTGACATAATAGAGTACTCACCAGCTAAAGAGGCATTTATACAAAGTATAGGTGTTCACAATGTTGCTACACTAGAAGAGATGTCAGAGCTACACATACATGACTTTGGTATATTTATAGAATTAAAACCAGACGAGGAAGAAAAACAAATGCTTGAAAATAACATTCAAGTAGCGGTACAACAACAAGCTATTGATTTAGAGGATGCTATAGATTTAAGAGAAATAAATAACATTAAACTAGCTAATCAATTACTAAAGCTTAGAAGAAAGAAAAAACAACAGAAAGATCAAGAGATAGCTCAGCAAAACATACAAGCTCAAGCTCAAGCAAATGCTCAAACACAGCAAGCGGCTGCTCAGTCAGAGCTTCAAAAGCAACAAGCATCTATGAAGATGGAGGCTGAACTAGAACAAATGAAAGCTCAATTAGATCAGCAGAAAATGCAGATGGAAATTCAAGCCAAGAAGGAGTTGATGCAGTTAGAGTTTCAAATGAACATGCAATTAAAGCAAATGGAGGTTCAAGCGGTTAATGGTAAAGAAAAAGAAAAGGAAGATCGCAAAGACAAAAGAACTAAAATACAAGCATCACAGCAATCAGAATTGATTGATCAAAGAAAAAATGAGAAACCACCTAAGAATTTTGAGTCTGCAGGTAATGACAACATGGGAGGTTTTGATTTAGGTTCGTTTGAACCAAGGTAATTATTTTTACATTTTTTATTATATTATATTATGGCCAAGAAAAAACAATTAGAAGAGGTTGTAGAGACTACAACTGAAATCAAAAACCAAGAGGTAGTTAGCGAAAAAGCTGAAACACCTATTGAAAATAAAATTAAAATTAAACCTTCTTTAAAAAAACAAAAAGAAGAAACTATTAAAATAGATCTTAGGGAGATTAAGAAATCTCAAGAAGATGTGATTACTAAAGAAGAGCAAAAAGAAGAAAATGCAACAGAAAAGCCAAAAACACCCGATGGATCATCAGCCCCAATTGAAGAGTTGGGAAAAGAAGATGCCACAAGTCAAGCCTCAGAAGAAAATAAAGAACAAGTTTCCAAGGATGAGCAAGACAGCGTTCTCGAGGAGATAACAGACGAGGAAATTCAAGATAAAGCAGATGAGCTAACCGATGAGGTTAATGAAGCTGTAGAAGAACAAAAACAAACTGGAATTGATCTACCTGAAAACATTCAAAGTGTAGTTGATTTTATGAAAGATACTGGAGGAAGTCTAGAAGATTATGTTAGACTAAATCAAGATTATTCATCTCACACAGATGCCCAACTATTAAAAGAATACTACAAATCTACAAAACCTCATTTAAGCGATGATGAAATAGATTTTATGATGGAAGATTCTTTTTTATGGGACGAAGATGTTGATGATGAAAGAGATATAAAAAGAAAAAAGCTAGCTCTTAAAGAGCAAGTTGTAAATGCAAAAAGCCACTTAGACGGCTTAAAGTCTAAATATTATGAAGAAATCAAGATGGGATCTAAGTTAGCTCCTGAACAGCAAAAGGCTATTGATTTCTTCAATCGTTACAATAAGGAATCTGAACAAACTACGAAGTTAGCTGAAGAACAGAAGTCTGTATTTCATAAAAAAACCAATGAGGTTTTTTCCGACAAATTCAAAGGTTTTGAATATAACGTTGGTGAAAAAAGATATAGATTTAATGTAAAAGATGCTGGTAAGGTTAAGGCAGACCAAAGCGACATTAGTAATTTTATTGGAAAGTTTCTAAATGAAAAGAACCAAATGTCAGATGCTAAGGGTTATCACAAGTCTATGTTTACCGCAATGAATCCAGATGCTATCGCAACTCATTTCTACGAACAAGGTAAGGCTGATGCTTTAAAACAAAGCATTGCTAAGTCAAAGAATATCGATATGAACCCAAGACAAGGTCTAGCTGGTTCTAGTGATTCTAGTGGATTTAAGTTTAAAGTACTAGGTGATGATTCTTCTAAATTAAAATTTAAAATTAAAAAATAAAATAACACAATTATGGCAATAACAGGAGTAAGTGATTCTAGTGCCGCACCATTAGCGATTGATGCGGCACCAAGGAAACAAACGTTATCAACAAATTATCTTGACTTTACGTCAGGAGCTAATGACTGGGCTCAGCAGTATCTGCCGGACCTAATGGAAAAAGAAGCTGAAATTTATGGAAATAGGACAATTTCAGGTTTCTTATCGCAAATTGGAGCTGAAGAAGCTTCTCAATCTGATTCAGTGGTTTGGTCAGAGCAGGGTAGATTACACCTAGCTTACCAAGCTGCTTGTGAAGATGTTTCTACAAACGTTTTTACTATTCAAAAAGACTCAGATGGAAACGCTTTAACAGCTGCTCACGGTATTAGAGTAGGTGATACATTAATTATATCTGAAGATTCAACTAATAAGGTTATAAAAGGTTATGTTTCTGAAAAAGCAGCTGACAATACTACTGTAACTGTACTACCTTATACTCATGCTGATTTTGGAGCAGCTGGCTTTGCTGATGGCAAAGGTGATTTTGGTTATCACATATTAGTATATGGATCTGAATTTGCAAAAGGTGTTGATGGAAGAACAGAAGCTAACTCACCTAGTTTCAAGTCCTTTACAAACAAGCATATTATCTTAAAGGATTTCTATGAGGTTTCTGGATCAGACACATCTGCTATTGGATGGGTTGAAGTTTCTGGAGAAGAAGGACAAAGCGGTTATCTTTGGTATTTAAAAGCTGAAGGTGATACTAGAGCAAGGTTTGCTGATTACTTAGAGATGTCAATGATGGAATCTGAGTTAGAGCTTGCCGCTGCTGCAGACGGTCTACCTAATGGTGGAAATGCTGCTGGTGCTAGTGGAACTCAAGGATTATTTGATGCTATTGCAAAAAGAGGTCACATAACTGACGGTCTTGATTCTGCTACACCTGCAACTAACTTTACTGAGTTTGATTCTATTTTAGCAACTTTTGATAAGAATGGCGCTATTGAAGAGAACATGATGTTTTTGGATAGAGCTACAGCTCTTAAGATTGATGACATGCTAGGAAGCATTAACAGCGCTTATGCTGCTGGTAGTTCTTTTGGAGTATTTAGTAATAGCGAGGATATGGCTTTAAATCTTGGTTTCTCAGGTTTCCGTAGAGGATCTTATGATTTCTACAAGTCTGATTGGAAATATTTGAATGATCAAGGAACAAGAGGATTTATCAACGCTAACGCTGGAACAGCTGGTGTGCGTGGAGTTATTGTACCCGCTGGAGTTTCAACTGTTTATGATGAGCAACTAGGAAAGAACCTAAAACGTCCTTTCTTGCACGTTCGTTACAGATCTTCTGAAACTGATGATCGTAAGATGAAAACTTGGGTTACTGGTTCTGTTGGAGCAACAACTTCTGGAAAAGATGTAATGGAAGTACATTACTTATCTGAAAGATGTTTAGTTACTCAAGGAGCTAATAACTTCATGATGATTCAAGGTTAATACATTTATTTAATAATTACCCTTGTCCAATGGATGAGGGTAATTTTTACACTTATTATATTATATTATATTATGGCTAAAAAACAAAATACAGTTGATACTGTTGAAGAACCAGTATTTAACAAAAAAATAGAAACACCAGTGTCTAAAAAGAAAGATGATTGGGTTATAAAAGACAGAATGTACATCTTAAAAGATGGTGTATCACCTCTTACATATTCAATGAAATCTAGTAATATATACTGGTTTGATGAAGAAAAAGGTTATGAGAGAGAATTAAAATATACTACAAATCAAAGAACAGTTTTTGTAGATGAGATGAAAGGTGATCAAATACTAGGTAGAATAGTTTTTGAAAATGGATCTTTCTTTGTAAAAAGAGAGAAAACAGTTTTACAAAAATTACTATCGTTATATCACCCTAAACTTAATAGTGCTTACGAAGAGTACAACCCAGTTGAAATAGCTAAAGATGAACTTGTAGATTTAGAACTTCAAATAGAAGCTTTAAATGCTGCTAAAAATCTAGACATAGACATAGCTGAAGCCGTTATGCGTGTAGAGATTGGATCTGAAGTGAATAAGATGAGTTCTAAGGAGCTTAGAAGAGATTTACTATTATTTGCTAAGTCTAACCCAGATATGTTCTTAGAATTAGTCTCTGATGACAATGTTCAATTAAGAAACTTTGGTATTAAGGCTTCTGAAGCAGGTATTTTAAAGCTATCCAATGATCAAAGAAACTTTGTGTGGGGTAGTAATGGAAGAAAAGTTATGACTGTTCCTTTTGATGAACATCCATATAATGCATTAGCTGCTTTCTTCAAGACAGATGAGGGTATGGAAATATACTCTAATATTGAGAAACGATTAAAGGAGTAACATCCATGTATAGGTTAGGTCATCTATAATGGTGGCCTAACTAATACAAAATAAAAAATTATGGCAATAAATATAGATACTGTCTATCAAAGAGTTTTAGGTATTTCTAACAAAGAAAAAAGAGGTTATATAACTCCGTTGGAGTTTAATCTTTTTGCTAATCAAGCTCAGTTAGATATTTTTAACCAATACTTTTATGATTTAAATCAATTTGCTAGAATACCATCAACTCAAGATGAGTACTCAAGCTCTGTTGATTTGATTAAAGAAAAGATGTCTATATTTGAATTGTTTAAGCAAGCGCCTATAGCAACTGCATCAAACGTTTTTACATTAAATACATCTCTATATAGACTAGGTGATGTTTATTACACTGCTTCTGGTGTAGATTATTTAGTTGAAAAACTATCAAAGAAAGACTTGATAAAGTATCAAGCATCTCCGTTAGCAAAACCCACAGCTACTAGACCTGTTTTCATAGAGAAAACTGATTCTGGAGATAAAATAGAACTACATCCAACTACTATCACATCGGGAGTTAGTTATAATTACATAAAAAAACCGGCATTAGTTAACTGGGCTTATACAGTTGTTAACGATATCTCTTTATATAATAGTTCTAATGCTGTTGACTTTGAGTTGCATGATTCAGAAGAAACTAATTTAGTTATAAAAATATTAGCTTTAGCTGGTATACTACTTGAAGATCCTCAATTATATCAGGTATCGTCTCAAGAAGAAATCAAAAAAGTACAACAAGAAAAAGCATAATAAATGGGACTACTAGGAACAACAACTCAAGAATCTTACTACAACCAAGCACAAACCTTTTTAGGTGATGGATCAACAAAGGTATTCGCTATATCTACTAACAGTATAAATCCATTACCATCTGCTGAAACTGATTTTGAAATTTTTATTAACGACACATCAGTAGATAATGCTAACTATACTTATAGTAGCCCAAATATAACATTTACTAATTCAAGTGTTAATTTAGCTATTCAAGAATCTGATGGTTCTCCGAAAACAAACCTTAAAATAATAGTAAGGCAAGTAGCTGGTAACGAGCAGTATGGAGGTTATCAGTTTGTTTCTATAAAAGATATGATAGATAACTTTATGGTATCTTATGTTGGTGATGATAAGATTATTACAAAAGCAAAAAAGTCAGATGTTGCATTTCACGCACAGCGAGGTATACAAGAGCTAAACTATGATACTATTAAATCATTTAAAGCTCAAGAAATAGAAATACCACCATCACTTAATATGGTACTACCTCAAGATTATGTTAACTACGTTAAAATATCTTGGAAAGATGACTCGGGTATTGAAAGAATAATATATCCTACTAGAAACACAAGCAACCCATTAGGTATACTTCAAGACTCTGAATATAAGTATTTGTTTGATGGTGATGGAAAGCTTCAGTCTAGTTATAATTCAACAACTTGGGACTCTTACTCTGGATCTTCTAACTTTACAACAGATAGCAATGATACTAAAAGCTCAGAGTATGATGATCTACATGTACCTGGTAAAAGGTTTGGTATAACACCTGAACACGCACAAACAAATGGTTCATTCTTTATTGATAACTTAAAAGGTGTTATATATTTTAGTTCTGATATTTCTAGTAAAATAGTAACATTAAAGTATATAAGTGACGGGTTAGGTACTGATTCTGAAATGGTTGTACACAAGTTTGCTGAGGAAGCAATGTATAAATACATGGCTCACGCTATATTAGCTAGTAAATCTCAAATCCCCGAGTATGTAGTTAATAGATTTAAGAAGGAAAGATTTGCTGAAATAAGAAAAGCAAAGCTAAGACTATCCAACCTCAAACCTGAGGAACTTACACAAATAATGAGAAATAAATCTAAGCAAATTAAACACTAACAAATGCCAGAAATAAAACATCATTTTCGTGCAGGTCGAATGAATAAAGATCTAGACGAAAGATTAGTGCCTAATGGTGAATATAGAGATGCTCAGAACATAGAGATAATAACTTCAGAAGGTTCTGATATAGGTTCTATTCAAAACAGCTTAGGTAATACTTTGATTAATGGTAAAAAGTTAAACGTTGGTACAAACACTGTATCCAACTGGAGTGCTAACTTTATATCTGAATTAACTAATGCTAAATGTATCGGTCATGTTGTAGACAACGAGAACAATAAGATATATTGGATGATTGCTGCGACAGGTGTTAGCTGTATAGCAGAATACGATGATGTAACTAAAGAAGTTTTACCAGTTCTAGTAGATAAGTTAAACATAATTAATTTTAGTGCAGATTATCCTATAACAGGTATAAATGTAATAGAAGGTCTTCTAGCTTGGACAGATAACCAAACTGATCCTAAGAAGATTAATATAGAGAAGTTTAAGTCAGGTTCCATTGACTTTGATACTCAAACCACATATAATGGAACTGTAATGAACTCAACTCAAAGGAGTGCTGCTAGTTCATTTAAAAATGAAAACATAACAACAATAAAGTTAGGTCCTAGAAATGCTCCAACATTAGTACTAAGCTCTTCTAAAAGAAATGGGATAGGTACTATAGCTGGCGGTGATACTTTTTCTTCATTTGATTTTCAAAGTAAAGCTGTGGGTGCAGAATTTTCAATAGATTTTTCACCTACCCCAGTATATTTAAAAGATGATGTTATATCACTAGTAACAACCCAGGAAAATCTTGATAAGACAACTACTACATATGATGTATCTATAAAAATAATAGAATTATTAAATAATGGAAATAGAGTTAGGGCTGTTTTGTTGAATAAATCCAGTTCATTACCAATAGGTACGTTACAATACAGTGCTGATTTAAATGAAGGTAAAGCTTTATTTGAAAAAAAGTTAGTAAGATTTGCTTATAGATGGAAATACAATGATGGTGAATATTCTACGTTTTCACCATTCTCAAGTGTAGCTTTTTTACCTGGAACTTTTTCGTATAAATCAGACGATGGTTATAATAGTGGTATGTTAAATACTGTTAGATCAATTGTTGTTGGTGGATTTACTAAACCTTTTGATGTAGATAAGGTAGAAGTATTACTTAAAGAATCAAATAGTAATTCTATATACTTAACGCATACTATAGCTGATTCTTCAACTAGCTACACTGTAGAGTCAGAAACACTAGGTTTAGTTATACCATCAAATCAACTACTAAGACCATGGGATAATGTTCCGCTTAAAGCAAAAGCTCAAGAAACTATAGGTAATAGATTAGTTTATGCTAACTATGTTCAAGGATATAATATTGAAGATATAAACATACCTGAAATATCTACAACAATAAAAACAGAATCAGTATCAAGTATAGGTACTGGTGAAAAGTCATTAAAATCAGAAAGAACTTATCAGTTAGGTGTAGTTTACTCTGATTATTTTCAAAGAGAAACACCAGTTTTTTCTAGTAAAAAGTCTTCAATAGATTTAGACAAATCTTATGCAGAATTAAAAACTAGTATTTCGGCTACAATAAACACAGTTCCGCCTGACTGGGCAACTCATTACAAGTACTTTCTAAAAGAAACATCTAATGAATATTATAATCTAGCATTAGATAGGTTTTATTTAGCAGAAGATAGTAGTGTTTGGCTGTCGTTTCCTTCTTCAGAAAGAAATAAGATATCAGAAGAAAGGTATATAACTTTAAAAAAGAAACATGACTCAAATGATTTTGTAAAAGAAAGTGCTAAATACAGAATATTAGATATTAAGAATGAGGCACCAGAATCTTTAACTAAAGAGGTTAGATTAATGTCTAGCTACAAAACAAAAATACTTGATCCAATAAGTGACAAGCCTAGTGTTAATTCTTCTTTCTTTAAATTTAGAGGACCAACAGACGTTGAAAACCCTGAATTTGCAAGATCATTTAATTCTATTGGATACTTATCTGTAACAAGTTATGATAGCAATGGAGATGAAATTGGAACCACTGATAAATATAAAATAGTCAGTGGTGGAATAAACGGGGAATCAAATGGTAGTGGAATTACCACTGTTTATGAGGTAAATTTAGAAGAAGGTTTTGAATCTAAAGAATCAAACATACTAGGTTCATCTGTTTTTTCAGCAAATAGTGTTTTTAAAATAAACATATATCAAGAGTATACATCTTATAAACCAGAATTTTCTGGTAGATTTTTTGTTAAGATAAACAGAGATAAAGTACTAGATGACAATGTTATTAACTCATTCACTTTAAATGAATCTAAATACACTTCTACTGAAAAAAAATCAATATCAATAGATTCTAGTAGTGACTTTACTGTTGAAAACAAAGATGTAAGTGGCTTGTCTTGGACTGATACTAAATCAGAAGCTAATGGAGATTATAATGATCTTAGAATACTAGATAATGGACATCCAACCTCAGAGAATAAAAGTTTTTCTATAATACTATCTGGTGTAGATACTGGTGAAGCTTCGCTGGAACACTATAAAGATGAAGATAAAATAAATAGTTTTTTATCTAAGATAGAAAAAGTAGGTACATACATACAGTTCTCGAATGCTGATGGTTTTACCGGTGGTATATATGAAATAACAAGTAAAGATGTTTCAGCTGATTTCAGAAGTAGTGACACTTCTAAGAAAAAGAAAACATCTGGTAAAAGAAGAAGATATACTATAGGTATAAAAAGTGTATTAGATGGAGGAGGTTATCAAGATGATTTTGTTATTAATGGTACAGGATCTACTGGAATAATAACAGATATTAGTATAGTACAAAAACAAATAGATTATGAAAACGATAACTTAATATCTGAAAATCCAGCTATATTTGAAACAGAACCTACAACTTCTGTTGATTTAGATTTATATTATGAAGTTTCTGATCCGTTGTTTATAGTTAAACCAGGGATGAAAATTCAAAATACACAGTATTCAACAAAAGAAGTAATAACTGGTATAGGTAATTCAACTAGTACAGATGGTATTAAATCAACAGTTATATATTGGAGTGGAAACATACCAAGTACTATAAATACAGGTCATACATATAGAATATGGTCTAGCGATGAGTTATACTATCAAGACGTAGTAGCTACTGGCACCAATAGCACTACTAGTATAACATTATCCAGAAGCAATAAGGTGCATGGATTTGATAATAATATCGACTGGTTTAATTGCTACTCATTTGGAACAGGTGTAGAATCAAATAGAATACAAGATGATTTTAATGCTATTTATATAGATAAAGGACCTATTGTTTCTTCTACAATAGATACAAGATATAAAAGTGATCACAAGAAAAGTGGTTTAATATTTTCAGGTATCATAAACTCCATAAGTGGCGTAAATGATTTAAATCAATTTATACAAGCTGAAGCAATAACTAAAGAATTAAATCCTGAATACGGTAGTATACAGAGATTGGTAGCTAGAGACACAGATTTAGTTACATTTTGCGAGGATAAAGTTTTAAGGATATTAGCAAATAAAGATGCTTTATATAATGCTGATGGAAATCCTCAGTTAACAGCTAGTAATAATGTTTTAGGACAAACTATACCTTACCTAGGCGAGTATGGATGTGGTAAATTTCCACAAGCCATATGTTGGTATGGGTACAGAATGTACTTTTTAGACAAAGCTAGATCGTGTGTTTTAAGGCTCTCTAGAGACGGTATAACAAATATATCTGAAAAGGGTATGGGAGATTGGTTTAATGATAACATACCACTATCTAACAGCTTTTTAGGTACATTTGATGAAAACAAAAAATGTTATAACATAACATTAAATAATTATACTATATCATTTGATGAAAGAGTTGATGGGTGGACTTCATTTAGATCTTTTATACCTGAGTTTGGTACATCACTAAATGGTTTGTATTATACATTTAATCAAGGTTTATTATACTCTCACAACAATGTTGTTAGAAATAATTTTTATGGAACTGGTTATCAGTCGTCTGTAAATGTCTTAATGAATGAAGTACCTTCTTCTATAAAGCAGTTTAAAACACTAAACTATGAAGGAAGTGCATCTAGAGCATATACTTACAATACTGATTATTCTAGTTCAACAAACACGACAGGTTGGTATGCTAACTCTTTGAAAACAGAAAAACAAACAGGCTCAGTTAAAGAGTTTGTTGATAAAGAAGGTTTGTGGAGTAATTTTATATCAGGTGATACTACATCTATAGATAATTTAGATGCAAAAGAGTTTTCAGTTCAAGGTGTGGGTAGTTTTGCTTCTATAGCTGGAGCAACAGCTAGAACTCAAGTTAATATCACTAAAACATTAACAGCAACTGGTGCTAATATTTCTGGTAAAGTTACAATATCAGATCCGGTTAAATTTGTTCAAAATATAAATTCAACAGTTTCTAATACAAGTGTATTTACAATAACACCTCTAGCTGGATATAGCTTAACACATACTAATTTTTCTGGTACTGGTTGCACTTTTACTCAAAGCGGTAACAACGTAAGTTGCTCTTTGGTTAGTAGCGACGTGGCTGTTACTAGTGATATTACTAGTACTATAAATATAACTCATAGTGGTGTTATAACTGGTACAACTTATAGTGTTGGATTAACGTACGAGACTTTTGAAGAAAACACATCTACATTAAGTAGGGTTAATACAGCAACATATAGTAATGGTGTTGCGGACGTTGAATCTCAGTTATTTACCGTAACATTTACGCCTGATTCTAATTTTGAATTTAATACAGCGCCAACAGCAAGCGTAGTGTATAGCAATGGTGGTGGTGGAAAAAATATGTACACAATAACAAATGATTGGGATTCAACCGATAAAGATGGTCCTGTTGTTTTTACTGTTAGATATACTTTTGGTTCAAAAAACACAACTGGTGATAAAATAGTATTTGTTGCTAAAGCAATTAAAGAAGTTACTGCAGCTCCCTACGAATTAACATCCGTAGATATATCTAAAATAAACATATCTAAAGATGGAGAAACTAGAACTATAAAAATAATAGGTACCCCAAGTTCTAGATTTAATATTATAAGAAATAAAACATGGAGAGCTGGTTTTGAGGGTAGTGGTGTTTATGGTGAAACTAGGTATTGGTGGGGTGAAGTTGACCGTTGGCTTTCACATAGGTTCACTGGTAACTTTACTATGCCAGATTCTGGTGTTTATACATTTCAAGAGATATATGATGCATCAACTAGTTATCTTGATTTTGTTTATAGATTAGAGCCAGGTGTTGACTTTTCAACAAGCACTCAAGCTGTAGATAATACACCTTTAACTGCTATAAAATATAGTCAGTATAACTCAAGTGGAGTGATAGATGGTAATCAGTTTCCAGGCTCAAATGTTTTATTAGCTGATAATACTAGAAATACAAACACAAGTGTCACTGATTCAACAACATTGAGTTTTGCTTCTTTACCTACTTTCTCGACATTATTAACAGTTAGTACAGGTGTAACATCCACTATAGTTAGTTGGGATGATATGCCTGCTGGTAAGTTGTTTTTTGTTCACTCAATAAGCGGTAACGTTGTAACTTTAAGAGAAAACTATAGACAAGACAATGGCACATTTAGTACTAGAGAGGTTAGCGTTACTGTTCCATCTGGAACTAAAATAACTTTTTCTAGTAGTCGTGGAGAATTCTTAATTAGACAACTACCAGATGGTATTTTTAAAGTAAAACTAAAAAAAGAAACAATAACAGATGCTATAGCTACTTTTCAAACTGGAGGTGTTGAAACTACATCTTCTGGTGTTATACAATCTATTTATGATGTTGGCGCAACTTCTTATGCTTTTCACGAGCCAGTATCTGGGTCATCAAAATACCTAATACATGTTGAAAAAACAATAACTGGTATTTCAACAGGTATCAACTCTAGCAGCTATATACTTTCTGAAGTTAGAAATCCTCAACCAGAAGATTTCAAATACCAAAGACATACAATGAGTTCTTCAAGCGAAAGTGCAAGCGGTGCTGTTGTTGTTTTTTCTAACGTTCCTTTTGCTATATTTGTTGGAAGCAAGGTGAAATACATAGTAGGTACCACTGCTTATGAAGATGTTGTTTCTAGCATAAATGCAGCTAGAACTGAAGTAACATTAACCAGTAGATCTACTAATGTTATACCAGCATTTACAGCATTTTTATTTAATGACACATTAACTACCGCTGGAGGTAATTGGAGTTTTAATATACAGAATGTAAATGGTACTTTAAATAATACAACTACAGCGGCAAATATATATACTTTGTCGTTTGACCTAGAAGTATCTAAGTATGGAGTTGGCACTCTTATTACAGAACTAGACTTAGATTCATTGTTGTCAGCTAGTCCAGTTGGTAGTAGCACACCTGTTATTTCATCATCAACTAAAAAGAATGTTATAGCGGAAGCAGATGGTACAGCAGATGTTAATGATGCTGCTTTCTTGTCAGGTCACACTAACGTTGCTTTAAGTAGTGGTAGTACACAAGCCGTGAGTGGTAAAGGATGGGTTATAGGAGACTTTGCTGGTAGTAACCTAAAGGAAGGTGCTAACACTGGAAGTGCTGCTTTTAATAGTAATCAAATAGTAGTAACAGCTATTTCATCTGGAACAAAAACAATATCAAATATAACTATAAGTAGTCTAAATATAACATCACCTGATTATACTAATACTTGGGGAACACCCAGGGTAGATGGTAATGATAATTATTATCCAGCTAGAGGAGCATCTAAAATAGGATTTAATTGGGCTGGTACTTTACCAACAAATATTGGATCATCCGATACAGTTAAAATAAAGTTTGGTGCCATAAAGTATGGTGATGTACAATAATAAAATAAAAATATGCCAGATTCAATCGAAATGACTTTTTCAAGTCCAATAAATAGTTCACTACAAGTTGGTGATACTATATACAAAAGTGTAGTAACAGATGGAGTAGCTGCATCACCGTTGGAACTAGGTGCTTGTACATCTTTAACATCCACTGTAATAACTTGTGAAATACCTACTACCTTAGCAAGACCTACTAGTACAGACTTTATATTGTTTAGTAAAAACAATAAAGCTAACTTAGCATCGTTGAATGGTTATTTTGCTGAGGTGGAAATGAAAAATGATTCAACTAGTAAAATAGAGTTGTATCAGGTTGGATCAGATGTATCAGAGAGTAGTAAATAAATGCATTATAGTGTAACTATAATACTGAATGTAATTTAATTAAATGGAATTAGAAAAACAAAAAGATAAGTCAATAGAACAAGTTAACGAGTACAGGGAAAAAGTTTTAAACTTTGAACAAGAGTTACTTGATTCTGGTTTAGCTTATACTGGCAAAGAAGCTGATAAAATAAATCCACTTAAACATAGTTTTGCTGATGGGTGTTATATTAGAGAAATATTTATGCCAGCTGGTCAAATTATAGTAAGTAAAATACATAAAAAGCTACACCCATATTTTATATTGAAAGGTAAAGTTTCAATACTTACAGATAATGGAGTTCAACACTTAAAAGCACCATATAGTGGTATGACTAAGCCAGGTACTAAAAGGGTTTTATATATTCACGAAGATACGGTTTTTGTAACAGTATCTGTAACAGATAAAACAGATATAAAAGAAATAGAAGATGAAGTTATAGCAAAGGATTTTCAAGATCCACTAATAACTAAAGCTGATTTAGATTTATTAAAAAATAAAAAAATATGACATTTTTAGCAGTAGGAATAGGAGCAGGTCTAGCAGTAGCTGGAACAACTGCTGGTTTAATAGGTGGAAGCAAAGCTAAAAAAGCGGCATCATCTGCTCAAACAGCAGCTAATAATAATTTTAAGCGACAACAAAGCGCTTATAAAAGTTTTCAGTTTGAAAACAAATTTGGTGGTCTACAAAATACAGCAGCGGGCGCTCAGAACTTTGCATCTGACTTAGAGAACTTTGGTGTGGGTGTTCAGAATAGAGCAGACAACATGCAGAACTTTTCTTCTAGAATGCAAAACACGGCTGAAGACCTAACAGTGAATACTCAACAAGCAGAGTTTCAAGCACAACAACAACAACAAGGTTTAGCAAATACCATGGGTAGTTTAAGAGGTGCAGCGGGCGGAAGTGGTATAGCATCACTAGCACAAGCAATGGCTGGTCAACAAAGCCAAAATTTACAGCAAGCATCAGCATCAATAGGTATGCAAGAGTCGCAAAACGCTCAAATGGCAGCACAGCAAGCCGCTCAGATACAACAAATGACAGCTCAAGAGTCAAGTGCTAATCAATCTGCTGGATTACAAGCAGCACAGTTTGGTGCTAACATGTCTCAAGCTAATCAAATGGCATCAGTGGATGCTCAAGCTAGAAACCAAGAGATGTTTATTAATCAAGCATCACAAAATCAAATGGCATCAGCACAAGGAGCGATGGCTGTTCAGGGAATGAATTTTGACAGACAAAGTACTTTATTTGGAATTGCAGGAGAACAAGTTGGTGCTGCTAACTCTCAAATGCAATCAGCAAGACAACAAACAGCAGATGCTTGGAGTGGATTAACTAGTGCTGGTGGGTCGATTCTGTCA
>Ga0115571_1001311_pt1 | contig 17657 bp, 15 predicted proteins | sample COGITO_mtgs_1205_FD_87293 | JGI IMG/M metagenome (GOLD analysis project Ga0115571, IMG submission 87293) | Pelagic marine microbial communities from North Sea - COGITO_mtgs_120531 | ecosystem: Environmental > Aquatic > Marine > Epipelagic | place: Germany:Helgoland, sampling site Kabeltonne...
AAACTTAAATCAGCTAAATCTGTTTTATTTTCATCAGTAGAATATGAATGTGGGATAACCCAAACTTCACTAAAAAAATTTACACTTAAATAAATAACATTTCTTAATTCATCATAAAATAAACCATTCGCATGCATAAGATCACCCGTTTGATTTATGGAATAATTGAGATTTATTTTTTCAGGATGATCACCAACAACTCCATAATTGGATGCAGATTCAAGGTGATCCTGGATTAAATGATCAACACTTCGCCATTCCCAAACAATTTCAAAACTTTCTGGGTTTAATTCACTTATTTTCTCAAGATAAATTGGTCCATCTCCTTTGTATCCCAAAGAAATTGATTGAGACGCAGTGAATCGTTCCCAAATCATTAATAATATATTGCCATTGGGTAAAATTTCAAAGTCATGATGAAGTAACTCATTTTCAGTATTAACGGTATATTCCCATATAATTTCTCCTTCAGGGGATAATTTTCTAAGAATTCCACCATAACCTCCAAAAGAAAAAAATACAGTTTCGGGTTTAAATAATCCTATTAAATTTCCATCTGGTAATAACTCCAAATCATTTCCCAATTTAGAATTAAAATCAAAAGTCTGTAAATTAATACCTGTTTTATCTGTTAAAAAAGCTTGTGTACCACCACTTTTAATCATGAAAACTGGTGATGAATCAATTTTTTTTGGATTATAAACCTCAACTGATTCATCCAAAGTTGGAAAGGGGAGAAAAATAGCTGTCAAAACATATGCTTGATTTACCAATAAATCTAATGTTTCAGATTCATTAACTTCTCCTAAACCTTCCCAACGGTCAAAATAATAACCCTCATATGGTGCCGCAGTAATAGAAATGGTTGTGTTTGCATCAACATTAAGAGTAGATGAAGATATTGTCCCTAATCCTTCTACTAAGACATTTATCTCAAAAGAACTAGGAGGTATATCTGAATTATCAGAACAATTCAATAAAAAAAAGAAAAATAATAAATAAAGATTCTTGAAATTAAAAGAAGAGTTTGAAATAAAAAATATTGATATCATGTAAATTAATAACTTTCATGAAAGATATAAAACAATGAATAAATAGTTTAAAAAAAATGAACTTAAAAGAATCTAATCGAAAGATACTTAGCATAAACAATTTGCACTATTTTTGATCAATGGAAACAGTAACAATATTTGGATTAAGAGCAATTCTAGAAGCAATTCAGTCAGGTAAGTCAATTGATCGGGTATGGCTTTTGAAAGGTACAAAGAGTACCTTATTTGAAGAATTATTACATGTTCTTAGAACTAACAACATTGCATTTAGTTTTGTTCCTGTAGAGCGATTAAATCGCTTTTCAGACAAAAATCATCAAGGGGCTGTAGCAAGAATTGCGGCTTTAGCTACTCATGAAATGGAGCCACTGATTGAAATAATAATGGAAGCTAAAAAGAATCCGATTTTTGTGCTACTAGACGGAATCACAGACGCCCGTAATTTTGGAGCTATTCTTCGTTCTGCAGCAGCAACGGGAGTTGATGCGGTTTTTATACCGACCTCGGGAAGTGCTCCTTTAAACGGTGATGTAGTAAAAACTTCTGCTGGAGGTGCTTTCAAAGTACCTATTTCAAAAGTGCAACATTTGAAAGATGTTGTTTATTATTTAAAAGCACATGAGGTGCCCACAATAGGCATAACTGAAAAAACACCCCTAAGTATATATGAAGAAGATTTAAAGGGGCCTATAGCACTTGTTTTTGGCTCAGAGGACGTCGGTATTTCTGGGGGAATGCTTAAAATAATAGATCGAAAAGCTAAAATTCCAATGATAGAGGGTATCGATTCACTAAATGTATCTGTAGCATGCGCCGTTGTTTTTTATGAAACCATACGTCAACGCGTATAGAAAAGTAAAAAACTTATATTTATAGGATGAATACTCCATTAGCTGAACGCATGCGACCTAAATCTTTAACAGATTACTTTGGTCAGGATCATTTGGTTGGAACCCAAGGGAGTTTAACACAAATGATTACTAATGGTATCTTTCCTTCGCTCATCTTTTGGGGACCCCCTGGAACCGGAAAAACAACACTTGCACAATTATTAGCGCTAGAGAAAGAACGTCCATTCTATCAATTATCTGCAATAAATGCTGGGGTAAAAGAGATTCGTGAAATTATCCATAAAGCTGAACATTCAGGAGGTCTCTTTTCTGGCAAAAGTCCTATTTTATTTATTGATGAAATTCATAGGTTTAGTAAGTCTCAACAAGACTCTCTTTTAAATGCTGTTGAAAAGGGTGTTATAACTCTAATTGGTGCTACCACAGAAAACCCAAGTTTTGAAGTAATTAATGCACTACTATCTAGATGCCAGGTCTACATTCTTAACTCCTTAGAAAAAAAAGAACTAAAGAAAATTTTAACCCATGCACTTGAAAATGATGACTTTTTAAAAAAAATAGATGTTCAATTAAATGAAACTGAAGCGCTGATTGAACTTGCAGGAGGAGATGCTCGTAAATTACTTTCACTATTAGAACTTGTTATTCAAGCCAATGGAAATAAAACAATAAAAATTACTAATGACATGGTCTTTCAGACTGTGCAAACCAATAGTGTTTTATTTGATAAAAATGGTGATTTTCATTATGATATTGTTTCGGCATTTATTAAATCTATAAGAGGGAGTGATCCAAATGGAGCCATCTATTGGCTGGCAAGGATGATTGAAGCTGGAGAAGATATTGGATTTATTGCTAGACGTTTACTGATTCTTGCAGCTGAAGATATTGGTGTTGGAAATCCAACTGCCTTAGTTTTAGCAAATAGTACGTTTCAGGCTGTTACTAGCGTAGGATATCCTGAAGGTAGAATTTTACTTAGTGAATGCGTTATATACTTAGCTACATCACCAAAAAGCAATACTGCTTATAAAGCTATTAATAAGGCTCAAGAGAAAGTAAGACAAACTGGAAATCTACCAATACCACTTCATTTAAGAAATGCGCCAACTAAGCTTATGAAAGAGATTGGTTATGGAGAAGATTATAAATATGCCCATGATTATAAAAATCAATTTATTGAACAAGAGTTCTTACCAGAAGAAATTAAAGGAACTACACTATACCAGCCAGGAGACAATCAAAAAGAAAAAAGTATTAGAGATTTTCTAAAAAGTAGGTGGAATAAAAAATATGGGTACTAAGTCTTTTTCCAGAAAAAAGGAGTGAAAAGAATAAGAACAGTAAATAATTCAAGACGTCCTAGTAACATTAAAAAAGATGCCCAAAATTTTCCGAAAGCAGGTAATTCACTATAATTTCCACTCGGTCCAAAATCACCAATAGCTGGTCCAACATTTCCTAATGTTGCAGCAGCAACTCCAATGGCATTTTCGAAATCTAATCCCAATAAACCAAATACTAAACTTCCTATTATGAAGGAAACCATATAGAGGATGAAGAAAGCTAATACATTTAAAATTATTTCCTGATTTACTATTCTCCCATTATATCTTGGTTGAATAATTGCATTTGGGTGTAAAGCACGCTTTAATTCAAGTATACCCCCTTTAATCATTAATAAATGCCTTACTACTTTTATTCCGCCTGATGTACTTCCAGCTGACCCTCCCAAAAACATAAGTCCAAAAAAGAAAATAGTCAGAAAAGGTGTCCATGCAGTATAATCCGAAGTGACAAATCCAGTAGTAGTAACGATAGATATAACCTGAAAAAATGCATGTCTTGATGAACTTTCAATCTTCCCCCAGACCTGTGGGTGATTAAACGAAATATTGTTTAGGTCTACACTACTAATTAGAACAATGAAAACTATTAAAGAAAAAATAAGAATTAATGTGAAATAGGTTTTAAACTCACTGTCTTTAAAAACTTTTTTTAGCTTTCCTTTAAAAGCAAAATAGCTTAATACAAAATTAGAACCCGCTAAGAACATAAATATAATTATAATGTAGTGAACCCAAGGCAAGTGATTCCAGTGAGCTAAACTATTGTTTTTAGTTGAAAATCCTCCTGATGCCATTGTACTCATGGCATGATTAATAGCATCAAAAATTGACATCCCAGCAATACATAATAATAAGGCTTCTGCAAATGTAAAAGAAACATAAATTATCCAAAGTCTTTTAGCTGTATCTGTAATTCGAGGATGCAATTTATCACTATTAGGTCCTGGTGCTTCAGCAGAAAAGAGTTGCATCCCCCCTATACCTAATAAAGGTAAAATAGCTATTGCCAAAACAATTATTCCCATACCCCCAATCCAATGAGTCATACTCCTCCAAAACAAAATTCCGGCAGGGAGAGACTCTATGTCTGAAAGAATAGTGGCACCCGTTGCCGTATACCCAGACATTGTTTCAAAAAAAGTAGATGAAATATCTACTATACTATTGGTCATAATAAAAGGAAGCATTCCCGTTATTGTCATTAATAACCACCCTAAGCTAACAATAAGGTATCCCTCTCTTTTTTGAATTTTTTTATTATGTTGTCTTCCAAACAACATCATTAATGCGCCCATTGAAAGCACTATAAAGGAAGAAAGAGTTAATTCAAAGGTTACGCCATCTGAATATATATAACTAGTAAGTGCAGAAAAAAGCATTAATCCTCCATTGAATAACAACAGAACTCCCATTAAAAAAACAATAATTTTATAATTGAGACTATGCATGGAGTCTTATAAAAATAAACTTTCAATTCGCTTAATAGATCGAGGTAAACAACAAACAACAATTCTGTCGCCTGCACAAATGGTATAATCTCCTAGTGCAATAATCCCTTTTCCCTCTTTAATGACGCCACCAATAATAGCTGTTCTAGGAAAGTCAAGATCTTTAATCTTATAATTTGTTACTTTAGAATTCTCATTAACTACAAATTCTAAAATCTCAGCATTTAAATTATTAAGGGTGGTCATGTCCACTACTTCTCCTCGTCGAATATACCTAAAAATGGTATTTGCTGTCAATAGTTTTTTATTAATAAGAGTGTCTATTCCAATAGAATGAGACAATTGAAAATAATCCATATTTTCAACTAAAGCAATGGTTTTTTTAACATTTTTAGTATGTGCCATAAGACATGACATAATATTAGTTTCCGAATTCTCGGTCACAGAAATAAAAGCATCCATAGACGAAAGATCCTCCTCTTCTAATAATTCAGCACTTCTACCATCTGCGTTAATAACCAGTGCATTTGGAAGTAAATCAGCCATTTCAAAAGCTTTCTTTTTGTTTTTTTCAATTAAAGTTACATTAAACTTTTTTTCACACAATTCACGCGCAGTATTATATCCGATCCGACCTCCACCTAAAATCATTATATTTTTTATTGAAGCTTTTGTTTTTCCTGTTAATTTATACAACTCTTCTACCCCTTCTTTTCGAGTAATAAAAAAAACAGTATCACCCTCTTCAAAACAGGTATCTCCTCTAGGAATCATAGTGTTTTGGTTCCCTCTACGTTGAATTGCAATAGGCATAAAATGTACGTCTGGGAAAATTGAAGCTGCTTCTTTTACACTTTTACCTACAAATGGTACATCTTTAGCTAAACTTGTACCAACAAGTGTTAAAGCCCCGTTTTCAAAACCATAACTATTTGAAAATGCAGATTGGTCTAATAATTGTTGAATTTCAATAGCTGCTAGCTCTTCCGGTGAGATTAATTCATCCACTCCAATTTCTTTAAAGCTAATGGTGTCTTTAGCGTTTATAAATTCAATGTTAGAAATTCTAGCAATGGTCTTTTTACTCCCTAGCTGTTTTGCTAATGCACAAACTGTTATGTTGACTGCTTCTTCAGAAGTTACTGCTATAAAGAGATCAGAATTAGCAACTTGAGACTCTTCCATAATAGCCAAAGACATAGCATTCCCACGTATTCCACGAATGTCTAAATGGGATTCAGCGTAATTTAAACGATCCTTATCGGTATCAATTAAAGTGATATCTAAAGATTCAAAAGAAAGGAGTTTCGCTAAATGAAACCCTACCTCGCCACCGCCTGCGATAATTATTTTCATAAGTATGTATCGAAATACGTTTCAAATATACAAATATTAGTTTCTGAAGCATAAATATAAGAGCAACATCCTATTCAAATTAGTATCTTTGGTCGCAACTATGAAGAGAACAATAAAACCGAATCAAAATAATCCTGAGACTAAAAAAAAACAAATCACTCAGATGTTTGATGGGATTTCCAAAAGTTATGATTTGCTCAATAGAATTATAACCCTAGGTGTAGATATTCTATGGCGTAAAAGAGTTGTGAATATCTTAAAAAAAGAAGCTCATGACAAAATTTTAGACATAGCGACTGGGACTGGTGATTTGGTAATTGCGCTTGCTAAAATAGAAACTAGTAAAATTATAGGACTTGACATTTCACCTGGAATGCTAGAAATCGGGAAAAAAAAAGTAATCACACATAATTTAACGCATAGAATTGATATGCAATTGGGTGATTCTGAGATGCTCCGTTATAGTGATGAATATTTTGATGCTGTTACTGTAGCTTTTGGTGTTCGAAATTTTGAAAACTTAGACAAAGGATTATTAGAAATTCTTAGAGTCCTAAAACCAAATGGTACATTAGTTATCTTAGAAACAGCAGTTCCAAAAAATAACCTATTAAAATCTTTATACAATTTATATACTCAAAATATAATGCCATTTCTTGGGAAACTTTTTTCAAAAGATAAAAGTGCATATCAATATTTATCTGATTCTGCTGCTTCCTTTCCCTATGGAGAAGCCTTCAACAATATTTTACGTAAAAATGGGTTTATATCAGTAGAAGATAAGCCACAAACATTAGGGATAGCTTCCATTTATTTTGCTAAAAAAGCGTAAAAGATCTTTTCTTGTTAACATTCTAATCTGCCTTTGTTTTTCGTGTGGAGCTTACTCTCAATACCCTACAGTTAAAGAACGTATTATTAACCTTCCTAATTTTGATAAAAAACCTATACATTATGGATATTTCCTTGGTTTAAATCAATATGACTTTAAGTTTGAATATATAAACAATTTCTACAAAGAATTAAAATATAAAGATATTGTTGTAATTCCAAAAACAGGGTTTGTAGTTGGACTCATTGGGGATATACGCATCAATAAATATTTAAATCTTAGGTTTGAACCTGGCCTTTATTATAGTTCTCGTGAATTAAAATATCCAGAATTTCCGGAATTCACAAAAGAATCAGATCAGAGAAGAGAAATTAAATCTACTTACATCCATTTACCACTTCTAATTAAAGTAAGTGCCAAAAGAATTAATAATTTCAAGCCCTTCGTAATGGCAGGGATTTCAACAGATTTTAATCTTTCTAGTAATCAAAAAAATAGAAATGATAATGCAGGTAATATTTTTAGAGTTACTGATCAAAACCTCAATTATGAGCTAGGTTTTGGGTTTGACTTTTACCTATATTATTTCAAGTTTTCTCCGTCCTTGCGTGGAATCTTTTCATTCCAAAATGAATTGATTTCTGATGCAGATCCCACAAGTCCATGGACTGGAAAAATAAATAAAATGCTTAGTCGTGGAATTGCCGTAATTATAACTTTTGAATAATTATCTACCCCTAAAAATTTCACTTAAAAAAATTGCTCCAGCTATTGCAACGTTTAAACTCTCCGCTCCTCTTCCTTCTCTAAAATTTGGAATTGATATTTTATGATCAACTATTTCATCTATTTCTGCTGAAATTCCATGGGATTCACTTCCAAAAACTATGATTGCTTGCTTAGGGAAGCTTGAAGAATATAATGACTCTCCACCGAAATCTGCACTGTATATAGGCTTATTAAGATCTCGTAATGTAGTCGATAAATCTTTTTCATAACGACATTGAACTCTAACGATCGATCCCATGGAGGCTTGAACAACTTTTGAATTGAAGCAATCTACTGTTGAACTACTACAAATTAGTTCTGAAAGACCAAACCAATCACATAAACGAATAAGGGTGCCTAAATTTCCAGGATCACTCACTCCATCAACTGCAATAGTAATATTCGAAATAACTGGCAATATTGCATTGGGAAATTTAAATACTCCCAAAACAGGACTTGGCGACTTAAAATGAGTAATTTTCATCATTTGATCAGTATTTACCATAACTGTTTTTGGAAAGAAATTAGGGACGGTTGAAAATAAAAAAACACATTCCCAAGAAGCAGAAAGTATCTCCTCTACTACTTTTTCACCTTCAGCCACAAAATATCCAGATGATAATCTATATTTTTTTTGCTTTAATTGAAGGATTTGCTTCCGTTGATTATTACTGACCATAAAAATGACTTATTTTTGAAGTAAATACTATTAAGTGTATCGCTTCTTAACAAAACTAATCATTATATTAATATTGACCCTCACCATAGTGGGATGTTCTGGTACACGTGAGTTAAGATCACAAGAAGTTCAAATAGATAAGATTGAGATTTTTGAAAATAAAGTTTTGTTAAAAAATGATCCTGTTAATTTTATAATTACAACCCCACCAAATAAAAAAATTTTAGGGATTCCGATGGCTAAAATTTTATATGAAGCAGCGCATCCTGATCCAACTATAAAATTTAACGCTTGGCTTGCTAAAAAAGAAAATAGAAGCAAACAACTTGAGAGGTGGTTATCAAAAAAACAACTTATAGCTATTGAAAAATATATTGTAAAGTTTAATGATTGGCTCAAAAAAAAAGGAAAATCTCCAGCAATTATTGATAGTTTAGAAATAAAAAAAACAAAAAATAGAATTACACAATATTACAAAAATCTTGGCTATTTTGACATTGAAGTTTTCTCAGATACTCTTAAATCTAAACTAAACAAAGTTACCCTTACCTATCGAATTCTTCCAAATAAGAAATATCTCCTAGATTCAATTACAACTCTTATAAAATCAGCTCAACTAGATTCGATTTACAATGCACATGAAAATGAAGGATATATCAAAATGGGACAACCATTCGAAATCAAGAGTTTTGAGAAAGAACGAGAACGTCTTATCACTCTGTTTAGGAATAATGGTATTTATGATTTCCAGCAAAACAGTATTCAATTTACAGCATCTATAGACAGTACTGGACAAGACACTAAAATTCCCGTTAGTATTCAAATTGACAACATACAGAAACGGATCAATGATACTCTGATTGAAATTCCATATACTCTTCATAAAATCAATAAAATTGAAGTATTTATTGAAAATCGAAAAGAACAAGGAATTAACAAACTGTATACAGATTCAATAAACTACAACAACTTAATCATTTTTAGTAAAGGAAAACTCAAATACAAACCTAAAGCTATTGCTTCAGGAGTTTCAATAAAAAAAGGAGCTCTATACAGTGATGAAGATCGCAACGTTTCTTATCGGTATTTTACAAGTCTCAAAAATTTCAAATATCCTAGTATAAGCTACTCTAAAATTCCTTCTAAAAAAGATGCTCTTACAGCCTCACTATTTCTATCACCAAGAGAGCGATTCTCTATTGGTTTTGACCTAGATCTTTCCCATTCTAATATTCAAGACTTTGGAATAGGCCTAGGAGGTGGATTAGGAATCCGAAATGTTTTTAGAGGTGCCGAAATATTAGAATTAAACATTAAGAATACACTAGGAGCCTCAAGGGATATTGCACAAACAGGTGATCAGTTTTTTAATATATTTGAATTAGGTGCTGATTTAAAATTGAGTATTCCTAGAATACTCATTCCATTTAGACAAAAAGAATGGATTCCAAGGATTATGAATCCAAAAACAGAAATTATAGTGGGTAGTAGTTTTCAGCAAAACATTGGCCTCGATAAGGAATTTTTTAAAGGAACCTATCAATTTGATTGGGAACCTAACAGTGAAAAGAAAATTCAAATAAAACTGCTTGATTTAGAATTTGTTAACAACCGAAACCTTACTAATTATTTTAATGTTTACAAAAATTCTTATGATCGGTTAAATACAATTTCTCAAAGATATAATTTTGAAACCTCATGGGTAGATGAGAATAATAATTTAATCATCCCTGAAGGAGCATCAAATTTTATAAATGCTGTTTTAGAAAATCAAACTCCTGTAGAAATTGATGATGATGAATTTAAATTAGTAAATACAGCTAAAGAAAGACAAGCTAGACTCACTAGCAATAATTTGATTTTAGCCTCTTCTATTAACTTAAACCTAAACAGTCAAGAGAGTATTTTTGATGAAAATTTTTATCAGTTTCGATGGAAAGTAACATTAGCCGGAAATTTATTAAATAAAATAATTTCAAGTATAGGGGTTCCTAAAAATGATCAAGGACAAAACCTTTTAGGGGGACTAAGCCCCTCTCAGTATATCAAAACAGAATTTGACTACATTAAACACTTGTCATTGGGAAGAGAAAGGGTTTTTGCCCTGCATGCGTTTACTGGTATTGCTATTCCTTATGGAAATTCAACCAATATGCCCTTTGCACGGTCTTTCTTTTCTGGAGGAGCAAATGACAACAGAGCATGGAAGGCCTATAAATTAGGCCCTGGTAGTAGTAGTAATATTAATGAGTTTAATGAAGCCAACCTTAAGCTTGCTCTTAGTTTAGAATATCGTTTTCCTATTGCTGGACCTATCAAAGGAGCCCTATTTATTGATACTGGTAATATTTGGAATATTTGGGATGATGTCGAAAATCAAGATATGAAATTTGAGGGCTTAAAAGACTTAACAAAAGTGGCTATTGGATCTGGAATAGGATTTCGATATGACTTTGATTTTTTTGTTTTTAGATTTGATACAGGTTTTAAAACCTATAATCCAGCCTTGCCCTATAATCAAAGATGGTGGACAGAATACAATTTAAAAAGTGCAGTTTTTAATATAGGTATCAATTATCCATTCTAAAATGAAAAAGTTTAATATTTTTGTCCGAAACTAAAATTAATTAATGAATCATTCTATTCCCACTGGTGTAATTACTGGTAAACAAGTCCAAGAAGTTTTTAAACTTGCCAAAGCAAAATCATTTGCAATCCCTGCAGTCAATGTTATTGGTAGTAATACCATTAACGCTGTATTAGAAACAGCGGCTAAATTAAATAGTCCTGTCATTATCCAATTTTCAAATGGAGGCGCTCAGTTTAATGCCGGAAAAGGACTTTCCAATGAAGGAGAAAAAGCTTCAATTGCTGGAGCTATAGCAGGTGCTAAGCATGTTCATGAGTTAGCTGATTCGTATGGTGCATCTGTAATTCTTCATACTGACCACTGTGCAAAAAAATTATTGCCTTGGATTGATGGATTATTGGATGCAAGTGAGATTTTTTATGCCCAACATGGTAAATCTCTATTCAGCTCGCACATGATTGACCTTTCAGAAGATCCTATTGAAGAAAATATTGCCATTTGTAAAGAATATCTTACCCGAATGTCTAAAATGGATATGACTCTTGAAATTGAATTAGGAATTACAGGAGGTGAGGAAGATGGAGTTGATAACAGTGATATTGATGCCTCAAAATTATACACACAACCTGAAGAAGTAGCATATGCCTTTGAAGAATTAAGTAAAATTAGTCCTCAGTTTACAATTGCAGCTGCTTTTGGAAATGTGCATGGTGTATATAAGCCTGGAAATGTTAAATTGACACCAAAAATATTAAAAAACTCTCAAGAATTTATTTCTAAAAAATACAATCTGTCTGAAAATCATGTAGATTTTGTCTTTCATGGTGGTTCAGGTTCATCTCAGGATGAAATCCAAGAATCTATTGGATATGGAGTAATAAAAATGAATATTGATACTGATTTACAATTTGCTTTCACTGAGGGAATTCGTGATTACATGAATGAAAAAGTGGAATACCTAAGAACTCAAATTGGTAATCCTGAAGGCAAGGAACATCCTAATAAAAAAAATTACGATCCAAGAAAATGGCTTCGTTTAGGAGAAGATACTTTTAGAGCGCGTTTATCACAAGCTTTTGAAGATTTAAATAATGTTAATACTCTCTAAATTAATCTAGATATTTAAATTGTTAAGTAAAAAAAAATCGCATGAGTTGGTTTAAACGAAGTGAGAAAGGAATTCATACAAAAACCGAAGAAAAAAAGGATATTCCTAAAGGTTTGTGGTATAGAACCCCCACAGGAAAGGTTATTGAGGCACAAGAGCTTGCTGAAAATAATTATGTGAGTCCAGAAGACGATTACCATGTTCATATTGGCAGTAAAGAATATTTTGAAATACTTTTTGACAACAATGAGTTCCAAGAGTTTGATGAAAAATTAAAATCAAAAGATTTTTTAAAATTTATTGATTCTAAAAAATACATTGACCGTTTAAAAGAAGCACATAAAAAAACTGGATTATATGATGCTATTAGAACAGCAGTTGGATCTTCCAAAGGGAAAAAAATTGTTGTAGCATGTATGGATTTTAAATTTATTGGGGGCTCGATGGGGTCCGTTGTAGGTGAAAAAATTGTAAGAGCAGCGAACCATTCCATTAAACATAAACTACCACTTGTGATTATTTCAAAATCAGGAGGTGCAAGAATGATGGAATCTGCTACCTCCCTTATGCAAATGGCTAAAACTTCAGCTAAATTAGCGGAACTTGCGGAAGCAAAATTACCCTATATATCATTGTGTACGGATCCTACAACGGGAGGCATCACCGCATCTTATGCTATGTTAGGTGATATTAATATTGCTGAACCTAAAGCACTAATTGCTTTTGCAGGACCTCGCGTTGTAAAAGACACCACCGGAAAAGAATTACCTGAAGGGTTTCAAACCAGTGAATTTCAGTTAGAAAAAGGCTTCCTAGACTTTATTACTCACAGGAATGAACTAAAAAATAAAATTAATTTATACATTGATTTAATTTTAAATCAGCCTCTCAGAAAATAATTTATTTCTAAAATAGAATATAACTTAAAGCAAGACATTGTTTACTTAAGCTTTAATAGTACATTTGTAGTTCGTTAAAAAACGAATTACATAATAATCATTAAAATAATATTTGCATGTACAATTCAAAAGAAGTAAAAGAAGACATCTTTAAAAAACACGGGAAGTCTAAAAAAGATACTGGATCAGCAGAAGGACAAATTGCATTATTTACTCACCGTATCAATCACCTATCAGGCCACCTAAAAACAAATCGTAAAGATTACAACACGGAACGATCTCTAGTGAATCTAGTTGGGAAACGTCGTAGTCTATTAGATTATTTGAAAAACAAGGATATAGAACGTTATCGTGCTATTGTTATTGAATTAGGCTTACGTAAATAAAATGTAAAAATATATACTGAATCTTAGTTTTTCATTGGTTGCTTCAACACACAACAAAAGTTTTAACCAAATAATGAAAAATGATTCCAAAAACATTTAAACAAGAAATCCGTCTTGAAGACGGTAGAGTAATCACACTTGAAACTGGTAAACTAGCCAAACAAGCTGACGGCTCTGTAGTTGTCCGTATGGGTGACTGTATGTTACTAGCGACTGCAGTTTCTGCTCGCAAACAGAGTCCCGTAGACTTCCTACCCCTCACAGTTGATTATCGAGAAAAGTTTGCTGCTGCAGGAAAATTTCCTGGCGGTTTTTTTAAGAGAGAAGCGCGTCCTAGTGATGGTGAAGTACTTACTATGAGACTTGTAGATCGGGTATTACGACCACTTTTTCCAAAAGACTATCACGCAGAAACACAAGTGATGATTCAACTAATGTCTCATGATGAGAATGTAATGCCAGACTCCTTAGCTGGGTTGGCTGCCTCAACTGCAATTCAACTTTCAGATATTCCATTTGAATATCCGATTTCTGAGGTACGTATTGCTCGTGTAGATGGAATGTTTATTGTTAACCCAAGTAAAGAACAATTAGCAACTTCTGATATTGATATAATGATTGGTGCAAGTGCAGACTCCGTTGCAATGGTTGAAGGTGAATTTGATGAAATCTCTGAAGAAGAAATGCTTGACGCAATTGCTTTTGGGCATGAAGCAATTAAAGATCAAGTCAAAGCTCAAATTGCTTTAGCAGAATCAGTTGGTAAAAAAGTAGTTCGTACTTACGAAGAAGAAGAGAAAGATGATGCACTAGAAAAAGAAATTTATAATGTGACTTATCAAAAATACTATGAAGTAGCTAAAAAGGGACTTTCAAAGGCTGAACGGTCTGCGCAATTTACTGAGATCAAAGAAGCCTCTAAATCAACACTTAATGAAGAAGTGGTTTTAGAAAAAAAAGATTTAGTATCCCGCTACCATAATAGTACACAGAAAAAAGCAGTGCGTGATCTAGTTCTTGAAGAAGGAATTCGTTTAGATGGAAGAAAAACAACCGATATTCGTCCGATTTGGTGTGAAGTGGATTATCTGCCCTCTACCCACGGTTCAGCACTTTTTACTAGAGGAGAAACACAAGCGCTAGCTACCGCAACACTTGGAACTTCTAGGGAATCAAATATGATTGATTCACCTTCTCATCAAGGAGAGGAAACTTTTTATTTACATTACAATTTTCCGCCTTTTTGTACTGGAAGCTAGACCCCTTCGCGGTACTTCAAGACGTGAAGTTGGACATGGTAACTTAGCACAACGTGCTTTGAAAAAAGTTATGCCAGACAACTGCCCCTACACAGTAAGAATTGTATCAGAAGTTCTTGAATCAAATGGTTCATCATCCATGGCAACAGTTTGTGCTGGTACTATGGCACTTATGGATGCTGGAGTTCAAATCAAAAAACCTGTATCAGGAATTGCTATGGGTTTAATTACAGATGGTGATCGTTTTGCGGTACTTTCAGATATTTTAGGAGATGAAGACCACCTAGGGGATATGGACTTTAAAGTAACCGGAACTGCTGATGGAATTACTGCTTGTCAAATGGATATTAAAATCAAAGGCTTACGATTTGACATTATGACACAAGCATTAAATCAAGCTAGAAGTGGAAGATTGCATATTTTGGAAGAACTCATTAATACTATAAAAACTCCGAATGAAGATGTAAAAGCTCATGCTCCTAAAATGATTAATAGAAGAATTCCTAACGATTTCATAGGCGCTATGATTGGTCCTGGAGGAAAAGTAATTCAAGAACTTCAAAAAGAATCAGGTTGTACTATTGTTATAACTGAAGACCCTGTTACTGAAGAAGGTATAATAGAAATTTTAGGAACATCTCCAGAGGGAATTGCTATGGTTGAAGCTAAAATTGATTCGGTCACCTTTAAACCGATTATAGGAAATACCTACCAAGTAAAAGTAATTAAGATGCTAGATTTTGGTGCAGTAGTGGAATATGTTGATGCGCCAGGAAATGAAGTTTTATTGCATGTTAGTGAGTTAGCATGGGAACGTACAGAAAATGTAGCAGATGTCGTAAACATGGGTGATACTCTTGAAGTCAAATATTTCGGTAAAGACCCAAGAACTCGTAAAGAAAAAGTATCTCGCAAAGCATTATTACCAAGACCTGAGAAAAAGGAATAATTATTTAATCAATTATTGTAACATTATTTTATTTTGAACGTATTCATTATAAAGGTATAGATGTAAAACATGAGACAACTAAAAATTACAAAGCAAGTAACCAATCGCGAGACTGCTTCCTTGGATAAATATCTTCAAGAAATTGGAAAAGTAGATTTAATTACTGCAGAAGAAGAGGTAGAATTAGCACAACGCATCAAGGCAGGAGATCAAATTGCTCTTGAAAAACTTACCAAAGCCAACCTTAGATTTGTGGTCTCTGTTGCAAAACAGTACCAAAACCAAGGCCTAACTCTCCCTGATTTAATAAATGAAGGGAACTTAGGTTTAATTAAAGCTGCACAACGTTTTGATGAAACTCGTGGTTTTAAATTCATTTCATATGCAGTGTGGTGGATACGTCAATCCATTTTACAAGCGTTAGCCGAACAATCTCGTATTGTGAGACTGCCGCTTAATAAAATTGGTTCGATTAATAAGATTAATAAAACTTATGCCTTTTTAGAACAAGCCCATGAGCGTGCTCCCTCTGCAGAAGAGATTGCAAAAGAATTAGACATGACTATTAATGATGTAAAAGAATCACTCAAAAACTCAGGAAGACATGTCTCTATGGACGCTCCTTTGGTAGAAGGAGAAGATTCAAATTTATATGACGTGCTTAATAGTGGAGAGTCTCCTAATCCAGACAAGGCATTGTTGCATGAATCACTTCGTACTGAAATAGAACGTGCTCTAGAAACCCTTACACCCAGAGAAGCAGATGTCGTTCGTTTATATTTCGGGTTAGGAAATCAACATGCAATGACTTTAGAAGAAATTGGAGAAACATTTGATCTTACCAGAGAACGTGTTAGACAAATTAAAGAGAAAGCCATTCGTAGATTAAAGCATACCTCACGAAGTAAAATTCTAAAAACCTATTTAGGTTAAAATAAAAAGGAGACCCTTGGGTTGCCTTTTTTGTATATTTGTGCTATTAAAAATAAACAAATGTCGGTAATAATAGCACCCTCAATTTTAGCTGCAGACTTTGCTAATCTTGAACGAGATTCAAAAATGATCAATAATAGTGATGCTGATTGGTTTCATATTGACATAATGGATGGTGTTTTTGTCCCCAACATCTCATTTGGAATGCCTGTATTAGAAGCCATACAAAAGCATGCTACTAAACCCCTTGATGTTCATTTGATGATTGTAGATCCAGATCGATATATAGAAATATTTGAAAGCCTTGGCGCAAGAATATTAACGGTACATTTTGAGGCATGTAATCATTTACATAGAACAATACAAAAAATAAAATCCTGTGGAATGAAAGCTGGTGTTGCTTTAAACCCTCATACACCTATCAATAATTTGTCTAGTATCATTCAAGACCTGGATCTAGTATGCGTTATGAGTGTAAATCCAGGTTTTGGTGGACAATCTTTTATTCAAAACACTTACAATAAAGTGAAAGAGCTAAAAAAATTAATAATACATCATAAATCAGGTTGTCTTATAGAAATTGATGGTGGAGTTACAGATACAAATGCAGCACAACTTATATCATGTGGAGCAGATGTTTTAGTCGCAGGTAACTATGTATTTAAAGCAGAAAATCCTGAGAAAAGAATAAAGTTCTTAAAGGAAATATAAATTTCAAAAGTATTTCCAATCTATTGTTAAATAATCACTTAGTTATTTTTAGGAAGAAATTGAACCCTTCTATTTTCAGCACGACCTTCCTGTGACTCGTTGTCACTTATTGGCTCAGCTTCACCCAGGCCTCTCACCTCTAGTCGATCTTTTGAAACACCTATTTCAACAAGGTAAGCTTTCACTGCTTGAGCACGTTTAATTGACAATTCAATATTATAGGCATCGTCACCATCAGAAGAAGCATAGCCTTCAACAATTAAAATACCCTCAGGGTTTTCTTCTAATAACTCCTTAATTTGGTAGAGCATATTTTGTGTCTTTTTTCCAAGAATCTTATCACTATTTGCTGGAAAATTAATTCGTAAACCAAATTTATTTAAGGTAGCTAAAATTTCTTTTGATAATTCAGGACATCCATTATTCACAATGGTTCCTTTTTCATCCTTACAGGCATCAATATTATCCAGAACACCGTCACCATCAG
>Ga0115571_1001314_pt1 | contig 17629 bp, 18 predicted proteins | sample COGITO_mtgs_1205_FD_87293 | JGI IMG/M metagenome (GOLD analysis project Ga0115571, IMG submission 87293) | Pelagic marine microbial communities from North Sea - COGITO_mtgs_120531 | ecosystem: Environmental > Aquatic > Marine > Epipelagic | place: Germany:Helgoland, sampling site Kabeltonne...
CGTCGTTGCCATCGAGCGTCAACAATTGGAGATCGGGCGCGATCGCCCGCACGCGATCACCGTGCCGGGCGGCGAAGTCGTCGGTACAGAACAGCACGTCAGCCATCTGACGGAGTGTGCCAGACCGCTGCAGGTTGGGTCAGACCCGCAGTGCAACGAGTTCGTCCCAACGCGGCCGTCGCCGCAAGGATGGCGGGATGAAGACTGCTGCCACCGAGATGCTCGACATCGAATTCCCGATCTTTGCCTTCAGCCATTGTCGCGACGTCGTCGCCGCAGTCTCGAAAGCCGGCGGGCTCGGTGTCCTCGGCGCTGTTGCGCACTCGCCAGAACAGCTCGAGATCGACCTCGAATGGATCGAGAACGAAGTGGGCGGAAAGCCGTACGGCGTCGACCTGATCGTGCCGGCCAAATACGCCGGCGATGGAGACGGTGGCTACACACTCGACGACATCGCGGCGCTGATCCCCGACACCCATCGCGAGTTCGTGGCCGACATCCTTGATCGCTACGACGTCCCCGACCTGCCCGATGACGACTCGACCCGAGGCAACGTGCCCGCCACCGGTGCGGGGGGCAGCGCGCCGTTCAGCGCCAAGCAGGCGATGCCGTTGCTCGACATCGCGCTCGCCCACGACACCGCCTTCGTGGTGAACGCCCTTGGGCCGCCCCCGCAGTTCCTCATCGACCGCTGCAAAGAGGAGGGCAAGTTGGTCGGAGCGCTCGCGGGCCGTCCGCAGCACGCCGAGCGTCATCAGGCTGCCGGCGTCGACATCATCATCGCTCAGGGGTCCGAAGCCGGGGGCCACACTGGCGAGATCGGGTCGATGGTGTTGATCCCCGAGATCGTCGATGCCGTCGAGATTCCCGTGCTGGGCGCAGGTGGAATCGGCCGGGGCCGACAGATGGCGGCGGCGATGGCGCTGGGCGCCCAGGGCGTCTGGTGCGGCTCAGTGTGGTTGACGACCGACGAAGCGGAGACCCACCCCATCGTGAAACAGAAGTTCCTCGCCGCAACCTCGGCCGACACGATCCGCTCGCGATCCCTCACCGGCAAACACGCGCGCATGCTCAAGTCGAAGTGGACCGAGGAGTGGGAGCGCGTCGATACGCCCGAGCCGCTTGGGATGCCGCTCCAACCAATCCTCACCAACACCGCTCAGAAGCGCATCGCTCGGGCTGCGTTCACGCCGGGTTCGGGCGCCGAGGAATTGTCGAACTACTTCGTCGGGCAGATCGTCGGCACGATGAATCAGCCGAAGAGCGCGGCGTCTGTCGTCCTGGAGATGATCGAGGAGTTCATCGACGCCGTCGAGTCGCTCTCCGGCCAGCTTCAGACCTGACCCCGTGCCACAGATGTCCGAGCGGCGTCTGGCACGATGACGTGGTGGACGAAGCCGACCCGACCGACGACGTCGACGGCCATACCCGACTACTCGAGACGCGCATCGGACGGGGGGTCATCGCGCTGATCATCGCCGTCGGCTCGTTCGGGATCCTCGCCCCGAATCTGCCCGCATCCGCTGTGCGCGACGAGATTGCCGGCTGGTGGGGACCTGCCGAGGACATCGGCCTCATTCAGGACTGGGCCGTGTTCAGCCCAACTCCGCGCAGCGACTCGATCGACGTACGTGCCCGAATCGAGTACGTCGACGGCACGACGGAGATCTGGGACATTCCCGAATTTGACCCCGGGTTCGGGGCGTACCGCCAATATCGATGGCACAAGTTCCAGGAGCGGATCCGACTCGACAACCGCGAGTCCTTCTGGCCGTCATTCGCACAGTGGATTGCCTACGAGCACGTTCATGACGGGGTCGAACCGGCGAGCGTGACGCTGATTCGACGGTGGATCGAACACGATCCACTCACAGCCGGGGGGCGAACCACCGACAGCGGGTGGAACGAGTTCGAGTTCTACACCTGGGAGGGCAGCCAGTGAGCTCGAGCGCGACAGTCGACGCCGCGGCGCGCCGGCTGTTCATCGCGCGCCGATCGGCATGGCCCCTGGCAATCGCGCGCATCATCATCGGTCTCACGATCTTCCTCTGGAGCATCACGATGCTCTTCGACGTGCCCGCTCTGCTCGGCGAGAACGCCGTCCTGCCGCCCGAGCTGGCGAGCGATCGGTTCCGGTGGATCACACTCGACACGTCCACAGAGATTCGACTGGGCCTGGTGGGGCTGACCCTTGCATCACTCGCGATCATCGTGGGCTGGAAGCCGACGATCTGGCTGTTGGCTGCATTCGTCCTGCTGGTCGCGGTGCAGCGCCGGAACCCTTTGATCCTCAACTCGGGCGACATCATCCTGCGCAACCTGACACTGCTGCTGGCCTTCACGCCGACCGGCGCTGCGCTGTCGTTCGACCGTTACCGGCGACTCGGCCGCGACGCGCTGTCCTCAGCCGGAATGGTCGCCCCGTGGGGACTGCGGCTGGTGCAGTTGCAGGTGATGGTCGTGTATCTCGTTGCGTTCTGGTCGAAGAGCGGCAACGAGTGGCATGAGGGCACCGCCGTGTCGACGGCACTGCGTCTACAGGATCTCCAGCGGTTCGGACAGCTTGACGTGCTCGTCGACAGCATCTGGATCGTTGCGGCGCTCACCTGGGGCATCCTCGTGGTGGAGCTGATCCTCGGGACCCTGCTCTGGTACAAGCCGCTCCGGCCGCTGCTGATCGTGCTCGGCGTGCTCCTCCATCTCTGCATCGGCGGGCTGATGCTGGTCGGGCCCTTCGGGCTCGCGATGACCGCCGGGTTGATGACGTTCCTCGATGCCGACGCGATCGACGCGTTGATGCGCGCGCGTCGCCGACGTCAGTTGGAGCCGGAGTCGGTCGCGCCCGATGTCGACGTCGAGTCCGAGACCGAGTCGGCATCTGCGACCACCTGAAGCCGCAACCCGACCTCGGCCCCGCCACCGTCGGCGTTGCGCGCCCACACCTGGCCACCGTGGCGCCGCACGATCTGCGCGACGATCGATAGGCCCAGACCCGACCCGGGCATCGAACGGGTGACGTCACTGCGATAGAAGCGATCGAAAATCCGATCGAGATCGGCAGCAGGGATGCCCGGGCCGGCGTCTCGGACGCTGACCATGCCATCGGCGGACACCATCGTGATCGGCGCACCCGGTGGGCTGAACTTGTCCGCGTTGCTCACGAGGTTGCCGACCGCTCGCTCGAGCATCACCGCCTCGCCCATCACCAGGCTGGATGAAACTTCGATCTCGATCGTCCGACCGCTGCGCCGCTCCCAACGAGCTGCAACATCGCCGACAAGCCATGCGAGATCGACCTGCTCGAACACCATGTCCGCTTCGCGCTGATCGGTGGCGAGATCGATCATCTCGTCGAACAGGTCGCTGAGTTCGATCAGCTCGGAGCGAATCGCAGCGAGGATCTCCTCGCGGTCTTCGGACGGGAGCTCTCCGGCGCGTTCGAGCATGGCGACATTGGCGCGAAGACTGGTCAACGGCGTCCGCATCTCGTGACCGGCATCGTGAACCAGCCGGTGCTGCTGAACCCGACTCGCCTCCAACGTATCGAGCATCGTCGCAAAGCCGCTCGCGAGCCGACCGATCTCGTCGTTGCGGTTCGCCTCACCGACGTCGGTCGTGAAGTCTCGTGTTGCTGCAACCTCCGACGCCACCATCGAAAGCCGCCGCAGCGGTGCGGTTGCTCTCGCCGCAATCAGCCAACCGAGCCCGGCTGCGACGAGCGCAACCACAGCGGCAATCGCAACGAACCGACCGATCAAGACCGATTCCAACGCCTCGGCCTCACCGATCGAGCGGGCCACTTGGATCACACCGCCCTGAGGGATTGACTGCGACAGCATCCGGTAAGGCTCGCCGTCGATCGTGATGTCCTCGAACTGCGTGACGGGTTGCGACGTTCGACCAGGGCGCAAGACCCGGAGCGCTTCGGACGCGTCGGTGGCGGGCAGCACGCTGCTACTGGTGATCCGTGCCCCGCCCGGCCCGGTGATCTGAATGATGGCGTCATCGTCGGCAACCGGCAATCCATTGTCGATGCGGTTCGGACGATTGGGGCTCCGACGGCTCGGATTGTTGTCTCCCGAGCGGCCCTCGACACCGCGGTCGAGGACGGCCTGCACCGTCTCATCGGCACGCTGCTCCAGAAAGCGGTCGGTGGAGTCCCGCAACTCACTCGCCGTGCTGCGATACGAAATCGCGCCGACGAGCGCACTCGCGACGAGCGCGACGAGCCCGAAAAGAACTGCGAGTCGGGACCTCAGACTCATTCGCCGACCGGCGGCCGAATTACGTAGCCGATGCCGCGAACGGTGTGCAGCACCCGCGGTTCACCACCGTCTTCGAGCTTGCGGCGGAGGTAGCCGACATGGACGTCGAGTGATTTCGACGACGACTCGAAGTCGTAGCCCCAGATCTCTTCGTAGATCTGGCTGCGCGAGAGCACAATGTCGGCGTTACGGGCGAGGAGCTCGAGGATGTCGAACTCGGTTTTCGTCAGCTCGATAGTGCGCTCGGCGCGGGTGACCAGCCGCTTCGCCGTATCGACCGTCAGGTCGTCGACGATGAGCGCCGGGCTGACCAGGCCGTTCCCGCTGCGCCTAAGCAGCGCCCGGATCCGGGCCAGCAGCTCGTCGAGCTCGAATGGTTTCGGCAGGTAGTCATCGGCGCCGGCATCGAGCCCCTCGACCCGGTCGGCCGTGGTCTGCCGTGCCGTGAGGATCAGAATCGGGGTGCGATCGCCGCGGTCGCGAAGCTTGCGAGTCACGCTGAGCCCATCGACGAATGGCATGTTCACATCGAGAATCACCGCATCGGGCTCGTGTTCGACGAACGCTTCGAGCGCTGCAGCGCCGTCATTCACCGGCAACGTGCGGTAGCCCTCGAAACGGAGGATGCGGTCGAGCGCCTCGCGGATCTGCTTGTCGTCTTCGGCGATCAGAATGGTCGACATGTGGACATCAATCTAGGTCAGGGGATGTGGCGCGCCGACAAGGGTCCGGCCGGGGCGAAGGGACGCCCGGCCGGACCCTGCAGCGCTGTGGCGACGCAGCGAACCCGGCGCTGGTCAGCCCTCGGCGTCGGCAGCGGCTGGGGCACCAGCGGGGGGACCCTCGCCACCGTGGCCACGGGGCCCACGGTCGCCACCGTGGCCACGGGGACCGAAGCCGCCTTCGCCTGCACCACGCTCGGGACGGCCCTCGATGACGCGAGTGGTGACCCGCTCCGTGACCTCGGCCCGCTTCTCGTTGGCCTCGTCAGCATCGATCCGGCCGCTAGCGACAGCTTCGTCGATCCGCTCGTTCTGATGTTCGACGAGGACGGCGACGACTGCGTCGATCGACACCCCGTTCTGTTCGGCCACCTCGGCGAGGGTGCCACCGCCTCGGATCCACTCGTGGAGCACGTCGACGCCGACGCCGATCACGTCAGCGACTTCCTGGGCATTGGCCTGACGCACTTCCTGGCGAGCCTCGCGGCGGGCCTGGCGAGCCTCCCGACGCTCATCGCATGTCAGGTCATCGGCCTTCTGTTCGGTGGGGACGTCATCTACCTGGGCGGTGACGATGCCACCGACCTGCGTGGCGCCGAGAATCGTGCCACCGGCCAGCGCTGCGGTCAGCAGGCCGGTCCGAATTCGCTTGTTCGTGAGGTTCTTCATGGTGATTGCTCCTTGTTGGCCCGAGTGATCGGGGGGGTGAAGGATTCCATGAAACGCCTCGATGGTCAGCGGTCGGGATGGGAAGTCGAAAGGTTCGGTAAGGATCCGCGTGACGGTTGCCGCTCCGGCTTTCGCCCGCAGGACCGTGCAATTCGGCGCGTTTCGGGGCACCGTGGAGAGGTGAGCAGGGTCGACGTCGCAATCATCGGGGGCGGACCGGCCGGCGCGGCCGCCGCAATCGGTGCTGCCCGCCTCGGTGCGAAGGTTGTGGTGTTCGAGAAGGGCTTGCACGGTCGGGACAAGGTGTGCGGTGACGGCCTCACACCGAGAGCTGTCGGGGCGCTTCGCGAACTCGATATTGACATGGCCGATGCCCATCGGATTCGCGGGCTCCGGATGATCGCCGGGACGACGACTCGCGAGCTCGACTGGCCCACCACCGACCGGTTCCCGAATCACGGTGCGGTCTGGCCGCGACGTCGCCTCGATGCTGCGCTCATCGATGCGGCTGCAGCTGCCGGTGCCGATATCCGCTTCGAGACGGAGGCACTGCCGATGATCGAGGGCGACCGCGTCGTGGGTGTCGAGGCCCGCCCGACCAGCGATGACCGAGTCGTCAGCGGGCCGAGCGAGAAGATCGCGGCCGACCTCACGATCGTCGCTGCCGGGCCGCCCGGGCAGGTGGCCCGGATGCTCGGCGCGACTCGAGTCGAAGGTGAGACATTCGGTCTCGCGATCCGCACCTATGCCGAGACACCGCGGCACGGCGACGAGCATCTGGAAGCGATGCTGTCGTTGAAGGACGAAACCGGCACGGCGGTTCCGGGCTACGGCTGGATGTTCCCGGCCGGCGATGGCACCGTCAACATCGGCGTCGGCGCGCTGTCGACGATGAAGGGATTCAAGAAGCTGAACCTGAACACGATGATCCAGTCGTACAAACGCGCCGTCGAACCGGACTGGGAATTGGGCCCGGATCTCGAACGCCCGCGTGCCTGGCGCCTCCCGATGTCGACACAGAAGCGAGTCGGGCCGGGTTGGGTTGCGATCGGCGACGCTGCGGGTCTCGTGAATCCGATGAATGGCGAGGGAATCGACTACGGCTTGGAGTCGGGCATGCTCGCCGCCGAGCTCTTCGTCGAGGACCCAGCATCGGTGTCCGAGCGGTACGACACCGAGGTCGGCGAGCGTTTCGATGCGTTCCTGCGCACGGGACGACGCTTTTCGTTTCTCATCGGGCACCCGTGGATCCTCAAGACCGGGCTGCGGTTCTCGGTCAGCACCGAGTCAATCGCGAACATCACCCTCGCGGTGATGGGGAACCTCGTCGACAACGAGACCCCGGGCGCTGCCGGCAAGGTGATGTGGCTGGCTGACAAGGGGCTTGGCATCGCCGACCCGGTGCTCCGCAAGACACGCGCAGCCGCCTGATCAGTCGACGTCTTGGTGGCTGAGCCGCCAGCTGGCCAACGTCAGTGCGGCCAGACCGACGACCAAGGGAACGATGATTGCTGTCGCGGTCGAGAAGTCGGCTCCTGCGAGGTCGGCGCCGGTGCGATCGTCCAGGATCGAGCGGGTGTAGGTGCGGATCGCGAATTGGGCGACGCCGCGCCCACCCAGCGCAATGAACCCTTCCCAGATCAGGATGTATGCGAGGCCCCACACGATGTGGCGCTTGAGCCAAAGACCCAGCATTGTGAAGATCGACGTGTAGGCGACCAGACCGACGATGCCGGCGACCAAGGTTGCAATGGTGAGCCCATTGCCGACGCCGGTCAGCGCCGCTGCCGCCACGATGGCGGGCAGGACGATCGGCGTCGCCATCGTGAGCGACGCAAGGGCCGCACCGACGACGATCGGCCAACGATTCATCGGTCGCAGCCAGAGGTAGACGAGCGTCTTGTCGTCGCGAAGGTCTCCGATCGCACCCCCGGCAAACACGAGGCAAACCACCGGCAGGACGACTGCAAAGCCGAGGTTGGCGATGACCGCCGCCGCCTGGTCAACGGTGGCGGACTCGGAGGAGCCGACGGCAAACCCGGCAATGGTGGCGGTCATCGACAGCAGCAGCAGTGCGACGATGCGGCCGGTGCTGCGCATCTGCCCCAACACCAGTCGGTACGACACGGCGAGCCCATCGAACGCGCCGACGGGCGAACGGTCGACTCCCGCCGGATATGCGGACAGCGACGCGCTGGCGGTCTCGTCGATCATCGTCCCTCCACGAGGTAGCGGAACACGGACTCGAGGTCGTCGTCGAGCGAATGGACCTCGTCGAGACGCACTCCGAGATCGACCGCGATCGGCGCCAACTGTCGTCCGAGCGCGTCGACGTCGAGCGTCTCGACGACGACGTGCGAGTCGTGCAAGGTGAGCGAGCTCACCAGACCGTGCCCGACGAGCGCTGTTGCGAGGCGGCGCGGGTCGGAGGATCCGAGGCGAATGCGATGCGGACGGTCGTCCATCAACTCGCGTAAGTCGCGGTAGTCGCCGCGGGCGATCAGGCGGCCCTGTGCGACAACGAGGACGTTGGACCCGAGTCGGGCGACCTCGTCGAGCACATGGCTCGACACGAGCACACACCGTCCCTCATCGCCGAGGCGGTGGAACAGTGCGATCATGCGGCGGCGTTGCACCGGGTCGAGCCCGGTGAGCGGCTCGTCGAGGACCAGGATCTGCGGGTCGTTGACGAGCGCTGCAGCGACTTTGACCCGCTGCCGCATGCCCTTGGAGAACTGACCGACCGGCTTGAAGCCGACGTCGTGGAGATCCACCTGTTCGAGCGCCCAGCGGACGACACGGTCGATATCGACCGCGTCGACGCCCTGGGTACGAGCTGCGACCGCCACGAACTCGGTCGCCGTGAGATGGTCGAAGAGTGCGTCCTGTTGCGGAACGAGGCCGATCGATCCGCGGACGTCTCGGTCGCGGCGGGGGTCTTCCCCGAGCACGCGCAGTGTGCCGCGGGATGCCGGTGTGAGACCGCACAGCATGCGGAACAGCGTGGATTTGCCGGCACCGTTCGGACCCAGGAGCGCCGTGACGCCTTGGTCGATCGCAAAGCTCACCTCGCTGACCGCAACCACCGACCCGTAGAACTTCGACACACTATTGACCGCAATCATCCCGGTCAACAGTGGCGGCGACACGAACGGACCACCGCCCGTCGGAATCGGCGGAGGAGGAGGTGGGGGTGCTGATGCTGGCGGCGATGAGGGAATCGCTCCCGGTGGTGGTGGCGGCGGTGGTGGCTGCGCCGCGGATAGTCGCGGTGCTCGCTGCTCGGGCGCTGGCGTGTCGTCGCTCATCGTGCCACCACCAGCCGGGAGTAGCGCCAGACGACCACGGCGATCCCGCCGAGTGTCCAGCCAAGGTTGACCGCCACGACGCTGAGCGTCGACAACTCGGGGAAGTTGCCCGGCTCGCCGAAGATCCGGAACACGAGTTCGAAGGGCATCGAGAACACGTCGATCAGCCGCCAGTTCGGCGACAGTTCGGCACCCTCGACGAGAGCGGATGCGACGGCGGGCGAAGCGAGGGCGAGAAGCACGACGCCGATCGACGCGAAGGCTCGACGGTCGGTGAGGCTGGCCGCCGCCATCGAGACCGCGGTGAGTGCACCGCAGACCGCGAACGCGGACATGAAGATCCTCAGCAGCACGACCAACCAATCACCGGGACCGTCCGGACCGGCGTTCTCGAACGTGTAGCCGATCAACAAGAGCAGAGGTGGACCAAGGGTCACCAGCGCAAGCGTGAGCAGCACGGCGACCACCTTCGCAACGAGATACGTACTGCGTTTCAACGGCGTGGAGAGGTACATCGCGAGCATGCCGTTGCGCCGGTCGCCGACGAGGACCTCGGGCGCGACGAGCCCAGCGAAGAGCAGGATCGCTGCGGTGATGAAGCCGTAGTAGCCCGCATAGTCGGCGATCTCGTTGGGGTCGAGGATGTCGCCGACGATGACCGACAGCCCGACGAACGTAATCGCAGGAACGTAGGCGATGGCGATAGCCAGAACGGGAAAGATTTTATGCCGAGCCGGCCGGCCGAGGCCAAGGGTCGAGCGGATGCTCTGCCAGGAGACGCTGCGGATCGCCTGACCGACCCCGGCGCGGGGCCCGTCGTAGCGCTGGAATCCACGGTCGACGATCTGGGCACCAGAGGCCGCTGCAGGGGACGGTGGGGGGGGAGAGGACGGCGGCGGCGGCTGGTTCATGACGCCCCTTCCGGTTGACCGGAGGCCACGATGTCGCTCGTGAACACGTCGTCGAGTGTGCGACGCCGACGGCCGAGCGTTTTGACGCGTGCCCCCGCTGACGCCACCGCGCCGACCACGGCGTTGAAGAGTTCGTCGTCGGTGGCGCCCGAGACCGAGAGGGAGAAGTCGAGCCGCCGAACGACCACGCCGCGGTCGAGGAGTTGGCGTTCGACTGCGTCGATCGATCCCGGCAGGTCGGCGAGGTCGACCAGTTCAACTTCGACGCCACCCAGTGCACCGGCGAGCTCGGTCATCGAACCTTGCGCGACGAGGCGACCGGCATCGAGCGCCACCACGTGGTCGCAGATTCGTTCGACCTCCTCGAGCACATGCGACGAGAGCATCACGTCGATCCCGAACTTGCGATTGACGTCGACGATGATGCTCAGCATCTCGTCGCGCTGCACGGGATCGAGCCCATCGGTCGGCTCATCGAGCACGATCAGACTCGGGTCGGCGGCGATCGCCTGGGCGAGCTTGACCCGCTGGCGCTGACCGGTGGACATGGTGCCGAGGGCCCGAAAACGTTCTTCGCCGAGACCGACCAGGTACAGCGAGTCGCTGGCGCGTGACCGGGCTTCATCGTGAGGCAGGCCACGAACCTGGGCGAAGTGTCGAACGAAGTCGTAGGCCTGCATGTCGTCGGGGAGGACGTTGCGTTCGGGTCCGTAGCCGATCATGGCGCGCAGCCGGGGGCCATCGATCGATGGGTCGAGGCCCAGCACCCTGACCGTGCCCGACGTCGGCTGGAGCAGGCCGAGCACGAGCGAGATCAGCGTCGTCTTCCCGGCACCGTTCGCCCCGACGAGACCGGTGACCCCTGACGGCACGCGCACGTCGAGACCGTCAAGCGCCCGGGTGGAGGGGAACTCCATCACCAGGTCGGAGGTCTCGATGATCGCTGACATTTGAACAGCGTCGCACGGAACGTCGCTCGATGGATCAACCATCTGGCTCTTTCTTCTCCACCTCGGGGCGGACCGCACGACGCACTACCGTCGCCACATGGGAGTCACGCACCTGTCCGCCGACGCCACCACCGAAGAGATCCATCGAGTGCTCGCTGCCGAGGGCGCACTCGTGATCGACGACCTCGCCTCGGTGGAGTTGATCGACCGGATCACGGCCGAGATGGCCGACCACGTCGAGGCGACGCCATTCGGCTCCGACGACTTCTCGGGTCGCTTCACGAGACGCACCGGCGGTTTAATCGCGCGATCCGAGACAGCTCGCGAACTGGTGCAACATCCGCTCGTGCTGGACGTCGCCGAGCGACTGATGCATCAAGCATCGAAGTTCCAGGTCCACCTCACCCAGATCATCTCGATCGGCCCTGATTCGCCAGGTCAGTCGATCCATCGTGACGAGTGGGCATTCGACTTCTTCCCGTTCCCGTCCGACGTGCACCCGCAGTGCAACACGATCTGGGCGATGACCGATTTCACCGCGGAGAACGGTGCGACACGCGTGATTCCGGGGAGCCAGGAGTGGCCCGTCGCACGCGACCACGACGTGCGCGAGACCGTGCCCGCCGAGATGTCCAAGGGCTCGTGCCTGCTCTACACGGGCAAGGTGTACCACGGCGGTGGTGCCAACAGATCCAACACAGTGCGGACCGGGCTGAACCTGACCTACTGCGTTGCCTGGCTTCGCCAGGAAGAGAACCAGTACCTTTCATGCCCGGCAGTGGTGGCCGAGACCCTGGACGACGGCTTGCTGAAGCTGATGGGCTATCAGATCGGTGCCTACGCGCTTGGTTACGTCGACGATGTGCGCGATCCCCTCCACGCATTGCGCGGTGCGACCGGTGCAATGGGTTTCGGCGGCGATCCAAACGTTCCCACCGACTGACCGCTGCCTCGCCCGCTCGTTCGCAGCGACGGGTGGCGCTGAGTCCACAGCTAGTCACTCGTTCAAATATAAATTGTCGTCGGTGACTTGGGACCGGCCGGGGGAAAGGACGGAGCATCACCGACGCGTGGTTGGAGTGAAGTTCGAACTCAACAAGCGGCAACCCGTGAAGGGTCCCACGAAACATCTCGACCTCAACGGTGCACTCAGCGAGCAGAGAGTGAAGTCGCGTTTTGTTGATCCGTCGGCCGCAGGTCGGGCGAGACGCCGTGCCGAATTGCTCGATGGGCAACGGCCGTTCGAGTTCAGTGCGTGCGCCTCCCGACTGGCCTTGACGGTCGGCGTTCACCCGGGTTCCCAGATGCAGACCGACACGGAGTCGGTGGTCGCGAGATGCCCTTCCACACCCTGAGACCGAGACTTCTGGAATCGGGTCCCTCAGTAATCAGCAACTTGCATTCAGGCTTGATCGTGTTCGGGGAGAACACGGCGCGCAGCATCTGAGAGTCTGCTGTTGCGAGTTGCAAGATGTCATCCGCGACGAGTTTCGGTTCTTGCGCGACGAACCGAGAAAGACCACTGCCGGCACGGGCGCTCACCACGGTCTGGACGTCGCAGGCCACCGCCCGCGCACACATAACTTGCGGGTGCCTACCCGCTGGCACGCTGCACCACGATGCTGCCGACCGAGTAACCCGCGCCGAATGAGCAGATCACACCGCGGTCGCCACTCCGGAGGTCAGACCGGTGTTTGTGAAAGGCAATGACCGAACCGGCCGAGGAGGTGTTGGCGTATTCGTCGAGGATCACCGGCGCCTCGTCCCCGTCGGGGATCCGGCCGAGTACTCCCTTTGCGATCAGTTGATTCATCTTCAGATTCGCCTGGTGCAGCCAGAACCGACGAACGTCGGCGGCATCGACCCCCACCTCGGTCAAGTGCGCAGTGATGTGCTTGACCACAAGTGGGCAAACCTCCTTAAACACCGATTGCCCGTTCTGCCGGAAGACAACGTCGTGCGGATCACGCTCGCCGTCTTCGGATTCGTTCAGAAACCCGAAGTCGTTACGGATGTTGTTTGAAAACTGCGTCGCGAGCTTCGTGCCGAGGATTTCCCAACGTCCATTGTTGCCGCTCCCGTCGTTCAGAGCGTCGTCGGTACGCTCAAGGACGAGGGCGGTACAAGCGTCACCGAAGATGAAGTGGTGATCACGCAGCTCAAAGTTGTTGTGGCCCGACGTGATCTCGGGATTGACGACTACGACACAACTGGCGGTGCCGTTGCGGAGCGCATCGACAGCGTTTTGGATCGAGAACGTAGCCGACGAGCACGCCACGTTCATGTCAAATGCCCACCCACCGGCACCCAGAGCGTTCTGCACTTCAATAGCAACTGCCGGGTATGCCCGCTGCAGATTTGAGCACCCGACGATGACGGCGTCGACGTCGGACGACCGACGACCAGCCTGCACAAGGGCGTCGAGAATCGCCGGCATCGACATCTCGGCCTGCACGCCAAGTTCATCTTCGCTTCGCAACGGCAGAATCGGCCGCATCCGATCCGGGTCAAGGACCCCCGACTTCTCCATGACGTACCGTGATGCGATGCCTGACGCTTTCTCGATGAACGTCTCATCAGGGAGCTCACGAGCGCCGACGGTTCCGGCGGCGATGTCGACAGCATGATCAGCATTCCACTTCTCGACCGATACGGTCAGCGACGCAGCAAGCTCTGCATTCGTAATCGACGCTGGTGGCGTGAAGAGTCCGGAACCGGTGATCGACACACTGACAGACGGTGCTGAAGGCATGCCCCGACGCTACGGGAGGTCAGTTCGCGAGATGCATCCGGACGAGGGAGCGGATCTGATCAATTCCATCGCCCTTTGTGGAACTTGACCACACCACGTCTCCTGCATCGAGCATGCACCCCGCTGCCAAATCCTTCCGACGCGTCGCCCGCTTCGATGACTTCACCTTGTCGAGCTTTGTAGCGATCACCGTGTGGGGAACGCCGTTGAACCGCAACCAGTCAAACATCTGGACGTCGAGTTTCGTCGGGCCAATGGCACCATCGACGAGCACAAAGACCATGACTAATTCGTTGCGTTCAAGTAGGTAGCCCTCGATCATCGCTGGCCAGTCACTTTTGACCGATTTGGCTGCCTTTGCGAAGCCGTAGCCGGGCAGGTCGACAACTGTCCCAATCGGCTCCTCGGCGAGACGCCGTCCCCGATGGCTCGACACGGCCTCGTCGAGTCGGAAAAGATTAATCAGCTGAGTTCGCCCCGGTGTGTTTGACACGCGCGCTAGCTGTTTGCGGTTGGCCAGAGCATTGATCAGCGCAGACTTGCCGACGTTCGATCTTCCGACGAAGGCAACTTCAACCGGCGACTCCGGAAGGGTCTGCGCGCGTGTTGCGGATTCGACGAAAGTCAGTTGCAGCGGACTGCTCATCTGCACATCATCCAGCTTTCTCGGCGAAAAAGTGCATAACCGATACGAGATTGCGAGCGACGTCAATGCCGAGCATGACGAGAATCAACATCGGCGACGTCTGCTGCCGACCTCCCGTAGGTGAAGTCGAAGACGCTGCCGAACGTCTCCCGCTTAAACAAGATGATCAACATCGGACACACCATCACCTTTGCCGATCTCGCCACGACACAGCTTGCGGTTGTCGTCAATGGTTGCAGCGACATCGTGGGATGAGCGACTGAGCGACCCACTGAGCGTGCTGTGGAATTAGCTGTCGAGGTCGACACGGACGAGGACGAGAGAATCAATGCCAAAAGCGAAGACGGCACCTCTACTGCGACAAATGCCAACGGTAAGGTCACAACTGCCGAGGGCTCAAGCGAAGACGGCCACGCAACCTTCACATCCGAAGAGGGAAACCCCTCGCAACAGCCGTGCGATGTTTCCGAGCCCCAGGGGGTCAACGAGGTGTCTGAGACCTGCATCTCAAACGACCAAGACTTGGTCGTGGTCGTGAACGGTACCGCCGTAACCGACGACAAGGATGTGTCCGAGAGCTACGCCGGCCGTCGTTCTGATACTGAATTGATTAAGGAGACAGACTTTGATCAGGGCGACAAGTTCTTCGGCAGCATCATCGTCAAACGACATCTACGGTAAACGTGGTGACGCAGTTAGAGAACAGCTCACCTGACGTGATCGCTATCATCAGCCGACCTGATTGAACACGATCAAACGGTCAACCAGAAACAAGCGAGGCGACCGCCCAGACAGCGGCCAGCAGGCCGACAAGCGCAAACATCAGTGACCGAGCAACCGGGGCCCGCTCGAGATGAGTGTCGTCAAGTTGTCTCTGTGGCGGTCTGACAACTGCTAACAGATTACCGACGAACAGCGCCCCGCCGAAGGCGAGCACAAGGAACGGCAGCAGGTCATCGCCGAGGAACACGTGCAAAGCGTACGGGCTCGCGGCTATTCGGGCCCATGTTCGGCGCATCGCTTCTAATTTTTGTTGCGATCACAACTATTTTAGCTAGTCTCCGTGTTGTGACCATCATCCTCCGTATCGATTCTTCCGCCCGAACCGCCGACTCGGTGAGCCGTGACCTCGCCTCCCGGCTGATCGAACGCTTCCCCGACGAAACCACCGTGCGTATTCGCGACCTTTCGCACGGGGTCCCACTGCTCGACGAGGAGACGCTCCTTGCGATGTCGACTCCGGCTGATCAACGCACGCCGGCACAGATCGACGCGCTCATTATTGCCGACGAATTTATCGACGAATTGGTCGCCGCCGACGCTGTCATAATCGGGCTCCCGATCTACAACTTTGGGCCGCCGGCTGCATTGAAGGCCTGGGCCGACCTCGTTGCGCGAGCCGGCACGACCTTCCGCTATACCGAAACCGGTCCCGAGGGCCTGATCAACGACAAGCCGGTCTACGTGATTGTCGCCTCCGGCGGTGTCCCTGTCGGCTCGCCGATGGACCTGTCGTCGACCTGGCTCACCACATTCCTCGGCTTCCTCGGCCTAACCAACGTCGAAGTGATCGCCGCCGACCAACTCAACATCGAGCCCGAGCGTGCACTCCTCGCAGCTCGCGAGCTCGTCGACTCAGCCAACATTTCGAAACCGGCCGCCGCCTGAACCAGGTGTCCGCAGCTCCCGCTCTGCCGCACGGCCCGGCCTTCCCCTGACCACACCAAGTGGCAGAGTGGGACGACGGGCCTCGATCGTGAAGTGCCCACTGATCTACACCGACACACCAAACAGCGTCCGATGAGTCGCGACTGATCCGACCGAGCACGAACAGTGCAACCCGACGGCAACACACTCATGTGAATACTTCGACACAATCAGCACAGTTTTAATGGCCTGTGTAGAAACGTCACGACCTCTAGGAGGTTCAGCGCGTGTAGCTATTAGTCATCAGTTAAACACGCGCACAGCAGCGGTTGCGGCTGACGCCACGACGATAACGATCACGAACGGTGCACGCCGCCACAACGCAACACCCGCAAAGACCAGCCCCACGAGCCGCGCGTCAAGCGTGACAGCGGGACCGTCCCCGACTGTCGAGACGATGGCCAGCGAGGCAAGCAACGCAGCTGGAAGCAGGTCGACGAGCGACTGGAGTCGCACCGGGAGCCGACGGTTACCAAGCGCGAGAGGGCCCGCTGCTTTTAACACATAGGTCCCCGCAGCAAGCACGACTAGAACGATCAGCGCGTCGCTCATACGGCGCTCTCGGATTCACTCGAATCCTCATTCACCGATGACGTCGCAACCAGGCCGGCCGCGCCGACGCCGAGCATCGACGCAAGAATTGGAACCCCCGCCGGGGTGAAAGGGACCAAAGCAACCGCAATCGCAGCTCCTGCGGCGGCGGTTGCAAGTTGGCGTCGGTCCGCAAGGCGTGGCCACAACAGCGCCAAAAACGCAGCCGGTCCGGCGACGTCAAGGCCGAGGTCGACGATCAAGTCACCCGCATTGCTGAACACAACGAACCCGAGCACAGTGGTGAGATTCCAGACAACAAATACGCCGAGACCCCCCACGAGATAGCCATATCGGCGATGCCTTTTCTCGACAGCAGCAACGCCAACTGCGGTGGCCTCGTCAATCATTAGTTGCGACATCAAGGCGCGTTGCCAAAACGCGCCGGTAAGCGCGGGTGCCATGATCACGCCAAAGGCAAGTGATCGGACGTTGAGCAGGAGTCCAGCGATTGCTGCCGACGCGGCCGAACCGCCGTCGCCAAGGATCTCGACAGCTGCGAACTGTGCGCTTCCTGCAAAGACGAAAACTGAGTAGCCGACCGCCTCAAACAGTCGAAGTCCAGCGGTCGCCGCTGATGCACCGAAAACGATTCCAAACGGTGCCACCGCCACAGTGATGGACGCTGCCTGGCGCCGCAGTCGGCGGCGTATGCCTGCGTCGTCCACCGAGTCGCTTGCGGATACAGACATCAGCCCAGTCTGGCTACCCAACGACGACTTGTGGCGTTTGTCATTCCCGATGTAGTGATGGAGACACGTCACCACCAGTCATGGATAGTGAGATGCTCGGCCCCCAACTCGGTCCGTGCCCGACACTGTGCGGACGAAACGATTCACAATGGTCTGCGATGAACAACCGGCCCGTCACCACCTTTAGCAACATGGTCATGCCGACGGAATGCCCCGCCCACCCAGCGGCCGTCGCAATGACGGCGGTGTCCTCCATCGTCATCCACGCGTGTGGCGGCGGCGACACGGCGGCCGGCCGAGTACCTTGGCGTCGTGTCTGACGAACAGCGAAGCCGAGCTCCGTTCTGGTTGCACCAGCTCGCCGAGTATCTGATCGCAGCGGTGCTCATCGCTAGCGCTTGGTACAGCCCCGAACC
>Ga0115571_1001326_pt1 | contig 17533 bp, 14 predicted proteins | sample COGITO_mtgs_1205_FD_87293 | JGI IMG/M metagenome (GOLD analysis project Ga0115571, IMG submission 87293) | Pelagic marine microbial communities from North Sea - COGITO_mtgs_120531 | ecosystem: Environmental > Aquatic > Marine > Epipelagic | place: Germany:Helgoland, sampling site Kabeltonne...
TAATGTTGATTTAGAAGGTCACGAAGTAAAGAATGTAGAAAGAACTGAAGATGATTTACATATAGCTCTTCCGGGTGACCTATCAAAGGAAGTTATAGAGTCCATTCAAAATGCCAGTAGTGTTAATGGAGACATTTCAGATTGGATATCAACTGTAACTGGTGGTTATGTTATATCTGCCCAAGATGGTATTTTCAGTAAAAGGATGGAAACTGGGGAATGGAAGAACCATGTTGAAACTGAAGATGGTAAAATTGGAAGCTTTGCCCCAATATCTAATTCTGCAAGTAATAGAGTTATAAAAGGTGAAGAAGCCGTACTTAGAACAATGGAGGCTATAGGTTGGGGGGAAACAATAATAATTCCATTGTATCACACTGGAATTTGGTTAACTCTTAAACCTTGTGAAGAAGAAGATTTGATGGATCTTTATAGAACAATGACTGAAGATAAGATAAAGTTAGGTAGATATACCTATGGAAAAATCTTTAGTAATGTATCTGTTTATCAAGAGAAAAGAGCTGTTAATTTTATATTAGATAGGCTATTAGATAGTAGTGCTGATATAAGTATTAAAGATAAGGATAAATTTAAAGAAATCATTACAGCAGAAGATATACCCACATTATTGACATCATACGCTGCATCTATTTATAAAGAAGGTTTTGAATATGATGTTGGTTGTAGTGTAGACCCAGATAATTGTACTTTCATGGAAACTGCCGTAATGTCACTTCCAAGGTTATTATGGGTGGATAATAGTGTTTTCCAAAATGAGAAATTACTAAAGGTTATAAGTAACCGTAAATCTAAATCTATTTCCTTGGAAGAGATAGAAGAATATAAAAAAGAGATATTTAGTGAAAAATATGCAGTGGTAGAGATACCATTGAATAATGGTAACACTATAAAGTATACATTGCAACATAGTTCCATAGCAAGGAAAATTGAAGCTGGTGATAATTGGATTACGGATTGTGCTGCTGATATAGCTGAAAGTCTTGATATCTCAGCTACAGATGGTGACAGGAATGACTTTATTAACAATAAAGCGAAAGCCAGTTACCTAAGGCAGTATTCGCATTATGTAAAGGAAATTGATTTAGGTGATGGCATCATACGCGATGAGAGTGAAATAAATACTTCTCTATCATTATCATCTTCTATAACTCAAATTAGAGAAGGGTTAATTGATGGGATAATTGATTATATAGAATCGTCTCAAGTATGTGTTATAGGTTACCCTAAATTCAAATGTCCTACATGTTACGGAGAACCTAAATTGGAAGACTCAGTTAGAAGGGAATACGTGAAACATATAATTCCATTAGATGCAACTCAGCTTTTTTTTACGTTAATTGGAATGAAGATAGTAGCGATATCCCAGAGAGCTTTGTAAGCTTTATTAACTTTGGGCTTTACGAAGGGGCGGACTATAACACCTTCGTAAAGTTATTATCTGAAGTAGAGCATGTTCCTATATCTGACAGGGCCTCATTTCTAAATGATCTATACGATAGTGTTTTTAGAATATATGATCATTCTAACCCTAACAGTGTAGTTGCTTCTGTCCTAAGTCATAAAGCCGAGGATATTTTTACAAACGATTTACATAGACGTTTAGTTAGATTTTATCTTAGACATGAGGTGAATAATTTAGGATACAGTTTAGAAGAATTCATGTCCCTACCTAGCTATAAAGTTAAGATAATAAGGGACGAGGCTATTAAATATATGACTAGCAAAGAAAATGGGGGCATTGCTAATTTTAATGAAATTAATAAAGAAATTGATAACTTAATGGGTAAATAATTATGAGTAATTATGGGTTTGATGAATTTGAAAATCGGTCATCTGGGAACAACAATGATGGTGGGTATAACAAAGGCGGTGGAGGAGGAGGCGGTTACAATAAAGGAGGCGGTTACAACAAAGGCGGTGGAGGATATAACAAAGGTGGTTACAATAAAGGCGGCGGTGGAGGATATAACAAAGGCGGTTACAACAAAGGTGGCGGTGGATATAAAAAGAAGTGGACTCCTAAGCCAGATAAGAAACTTGAGTTTTTTGTCACATTGATTCTACATAAAGACCAAAACATTTCAGAAGTGGAAGGTAGAGTTATAGAAGCAGTAAAGTTATGTGATAGAAGTGGGTTCAGACTGCGTGTATTAGGTCCTCCTGATTTATATAAGCTAATTGCTGATGTTGTTGATAATAGTGTTACTGTAGCGGCATGGAAAGGGTTTGATGATATGGAAGTCGATATCTATCCTAATGAAAGGACTATAAAGTTTTCTAAGTTAATAGACCCCGGTTTAGCAAAAGCACCTGATATAGTACAGAAGTTCATAGCAACAAATACTACCGCTATAGTTGGAAATGATTTAATAGAAAGATCATACCTATTAATAATTGGAACTTCAGATGGTTCAATTGACCCTTATAAATTAACTGATGAGGACAGATTTTATTCTTTCCCTATGAGAGTTGCCGAAGTACATAAGATTCCCATCGTTAGTATTGGAGACAGGGATTTCATTAGTATGATAGGTCATAAGCTTGGAAATAACATTCAGAGCGGATCTAAAGAAGGATACTCTGACTATTAATTTTAATAAAACGTGGTATACAAAATGACAAAGAAAAATATTAAACAAAAGAATGCGGAAGAATTATTGGGTAAGAAAGTTACTGGCGATAAACCTTCAGTTGAACCTAAGAAGGAAGGCATAGTAGAAGAGAGGAAAGTTAACCCAATTAAAATAGATAAAGAAAAATATAATAAACCCGGAACACTCCAAAAGATAGCTAGAAATGGAGTTGATCCAGTGTATCTAAATGATATTAAATCTCGTTTAGATCAATATGAACAGGCATGTGGAATTGGTGTTAAAATTCCTATTAATGATGTTAAACGTGCTCAAACTATGTTATGGGCAATTGTTAAATCAATTATAACACAAAATGAGTTCTCTCGAGCGAAGACTGGGTTAGATGAATTGGAAACAAGGTTCAGAAATAATAAACCTTACAATCCAATTTATCTATTTAGACACCTAGCTATTCCTTCTGGAGGAAGTCTATTAGATAGCTACGCTCTTAAGTTCTATGATATGTTACTTGTATCTTCTAAGGAAGGTCGAAAGAATATCAGACGTAGTGTTGATGTGGAAACAACAATTAAATCAATGCCAAAAGTAGCTAAAGATAATATAATTTCTTGGATTAATTAGTAAATTATGATACTGCCCCTCCAAACGGAGGGGCAGTGTTATTTTTGATTTAAAATAGAAAAGTGTAAAAATAGCGTGGGTATAAATACAATGTATATAAAAGGAACCAGTGAGGTAAACCATGTCAAATAAAGAAGTAGTATCCAGAGAATGTAGATTTGTAACACATATTTATAAAACAGAGAGAACACCAGATATACATATTATAAAGGAAACAGTAACTTTTAAAGATGGAACTAGAGAACCTAACGTAAGGATAGTTAAAGATTTTAAAAGAAAGTATTATTTAACTAAAAAGAGATTTAGAAACCATAAACAAAAGAAAGAGATAGAGGAGTTTAACAAGTTAGATTCATACACAACAACACAATCTAACATGAACAATAGTATAAACAAACACCTAAGAAACATGCATGGTAAAGTTAGTTATAGACAATTAACAAGTAGTCCTTATTTATATGGTTCAGATGTAAGTTCAACTAGTATCATTAAAGATTTAATGATAAAGAAGAACAATGGTAAAATAACACCATATAGCGTTGGTTCTCTGGATATAGAAACAGATGTTTTAAATGGCACTGAGGAAGTAGTTATAATGTCAGTTACTGCTGGCAATACAACACATATAGGCATATTAGAGAAACTAATAAAAAGTGAACCAGATGCTAGGAATAAGTTCTTTAGGATACTAGAGGAGCAGTTAGGTGATGTATTAAGGGAACATCACCACAATGTTGTATTGGATATAGAAAAAGATGAATATGAGGTAATGAAGAAACCTATAGATACAGCACATAGAGTTAAGCCTGATTTTCTAGCTACTTGGAATATAAACTTTGATTACCCTTATATGGAGAAAAGATGTAAACATCTAGGGAAGAATATAGCATTGTTATTTAAAGATCCAATATTACCAAACAGTCTAGCTAGATATAGATATCTTGAAGGTCAAACTAAAATGATAACTGATAGTGGAGTTGTAAAATCATTAGCACCATCTGCACAATGGCATAGTGTAATTACATCAGCTTCATTCACCCCAATATGTTCAATGTCAACTTATAGACAATTAAGATTAGCTAAAGCCGAAGAGCCGTCTTATAGTTATGATGCAATTGCAACTAAGGTTCTGGGTAAAGGTAAGGTTAGAATAGAGGAGGCTGAGCATTTAAGTGGTTTAGATTGGCATGTATTTATGCAAAGATTCTATCCTTTGGAGTATGCCGTTTATGCAGTATGGGATAGTCTTGGCATTGTCTTAATGGATAAGAAGACTAAGGATTTATCTGTTACACTACCAATTGAAATGAGAAATAGTGACTTTAGGTACGTTAAGAAAAGAACAAAGAGAACGGATGACAATGCTTATTTCCACCAACTTAAGAAAAGAAATATAGTTGGAACTTTAGGTAAAACAAAAGATGAGGAGAAATTAACAGTTAGTGTATTACCGTTAAGTGGTTGGATAATTACAGTACCAGCATATAAACAGGTAGCTGGAGCGCAAGTAATTAAGGAATATCCAAAAATGAGAACTAATATCAGACTGGCAAATTGGTACAATGATATAATATCTGCTTACCCAAATGGTATAATAAGTCTAAATGTATCTAAGGGTACTACTCAAAGGGAAATATGTTATGTTTCCGATACATATAAAGACTCTTATAGGTTAGATATGATAAACAATTATCACGGAGCTATAAATAGTATTACGTATTGCATTAATATATATGGTATAGATAGTCCAGATGCAATGGTTGAGAAATTAGTTTCTAGATTGAATGAAAGGAGCAAGTAAATAAATTGAGTATAACACATGTCTTTATAAAGACATGTGTATTTTTAACATAAGGTGAATGATCATGGATAAATTATTAAGTGGGTTAAAAGAAGAATTTAAAATTTCAACTGAAGTTATGCAACCACAGGAAAGAAATAAATATAAAATATTAGAAGATAGATTAAGAGCTATGCTAGATGTGACTTCAAGTGACTATCAGTCGCACGTAGAGGGGTTGGAAGAAGATATAGAATCATTATTTAATCTAAAAGTATACTGTGTCACAGAATCATCTGATTATCCGTATATAGAGACATATAATCTTAATCCAGTGTCAAATATAGCGGATTCTGGTATAAAGAATTATATTATACATATGACTAATAAAGGAGGATTGAGTAAAGATGAAAAGGACCATTTCAGTAAACTAGATAAATTCCCATTTAAGTCTGGTTACATTGACCAGAAGAATATGAGAATAGGTGGAGATTTCTTAGACCTTAAAAGGTTAAAATTATCCTTTAGTCCAGTGTTCTTGGATGAGATGGATTTCACAGTACCTCAAATGACAGCAATTCTATTACATGAAATAGGACACATATTAATGGAGTTGTCAAGCCTTGTAACATTCAGAGAGGGAAGCAGTATCCTACGTGAATCTTTATCTAAGAAGACAAATGGCAGTATGGAGAAACTTGTCTTTAATATGGAAAGAAATACCAATGTCTTCAGTGGCAATATAGATGGTAACTTATCTACAATGAAAGATAACAAAATGTTACCATTTAAATTAATAGAGATAATAGCTAAGACTTATCTAAATGATATACCCGGAGCTATAGACGGTGACTTAGATAAAGAAAGGATGGCGGACAATATAGCTGTTAAATGTGGTTATGGTACAGAGTTATTTTACGCTTTAGATAAACTAACTACAATGAGAGGAAATGAAGTTTCCACAACAGGGGAATTAATAAAGAAACGTTTGAAGATTTATGTAACGACCATTGTCACCGTTGCAGCTATTGCCTTCGCTTACCTTACTCTTAATGTAATATTAGCTTGTTCTTTATATGGATTTGCGTTATTGGTTATATGGGGTAGGTCTGAAGATAGACATCTTGCAAATAGAGATTTAAATTTTAGGCTTGAAACTATTTATTTAAACGTAATAAACAAATTGAAGAATAGTAAGGATAAGAAAGAACATAAAGTATTGATGGGAGATTTAATTAAAATGCGAAAAACATTAAACAAGCATTTTAAAAATAGGAACTTTATACCAACTGATACAATGAATAAACAAGATAAGAATATCAGGAACTTAGAATTATTAGCCAATAATGAACTGTTTGTACAATCAGTTCGTTGATCACTCTTATAGGAAATTAAAATGTTAAACTTTAGAAAAACAAATAATAGAAAGGGAATTAATAAGTTAATTACAAATGGCGTAAGTAAATCTAACTTAGTATCTTTACTTATAAGTAAAGTAATAGCAGACAATTTACAGTTACCAGTTACGAAAGCAGATATAGAAAGAACTGTAGAAGAAATTTCTACTGAAGGTAAGGAAGAAGTATATAAAACATTAGATATATTTACTACACTGATGCCTCTTAACACATCTTTTATATTAGGTAAAATAAGTGATTTCTATTCATTTAGATTAAGACAATCATTTCCTTCTAAGAACCCAAGTAGTTATAGTGAGAGGGAACAATGGATGTGGTTATTTGGTCCAAAAGGTAATATCTCAGTTGGTGAACTTGAATCAATAGCAACAAAAGAAGCACAGGAATTATATTGTGTCCTATGTGATATTCTTGAAGAGTCAAGGGGGAAGTAACATGAGAGTACAAAGCAATAACGTGAAACTAATCAGGGATGTAGATATACTTCAAGAAATATCCGAATATGCATTTATGGATGTAAACAGTACACTACTAAACCATTCTTTAGATGAATTAATTAGATATGGGAAGAAATATAAGAAGTTATCTTATCTATTTACGAAAGTTAAAGATCAGGGAGGTATAAACAGGGATACTGCAAGTCTTATAGATAAGATATATGGAGGGTTTCTAGATGAGTTTAATATAAATGGGTTTACTAAAGGTCTATCTGCAATAGGCTATGAAGCAGCCAAGAAATTCATGGTTAAGAAAATGGTTGATGTAACTTCAGAAGAGTCATTGCTATTATCTATTTCAGAAGTAAAGAAAGTGTTATTTGATGATAAGTTAATTGCAGGTGTAAATGCACTTACTGTAATTAACGACAAGATTAAAAACCATGAAGGTAAATTATCTTTAGATAAATCACTCTCTAAGCCAATTGAAAATATGACGAAAATTCTATCATCAAAGGGAATATTTATAGATAAAACAACATCTACACATATGATAGAGAGTCTAACATCTAAAGATATACTAATACCCATAAAAGGACATATAACACATTTAAAAAACATTATAGAAAAACCTCCAACTACGATATTGGGCAAATTCGATGTAGGTAGTGTCGAAATGTTAAAGTTTCTCGTTGCCGGTAATACCATAATAATAAAATTAGCTAAATCATTTGTCTAATAATAAAAAGTAAAGTCATGGGAAATACCCTACTCCATAGTGGAGTAGGGTATTTTTTTTTATCTGTATCTATTATGGTTATCTAAAGCAGTGTGTTGAATCCATGTGAATGAAATGTCTTCCTCTATTGTTACCTTATTTTCAACATCAAGAGATAATTTCTTAGCAATGCTTAATCTATCTCCTGCGTCAACTAAAGATACTGTAAGAGCTTTGTTTGACTCCCCTCCGAACCCATCTATAGATAATGAAACAATTAAATCGTTTAACTCTGTGTTCAATGCTATAACACATGAACTATATGAAACAGTTAAATTCTTTAATTCTTCACTTAGTATATCTATAGTTCTATTCTTTATCTTAGTTTTAAGTTCATCGTTTTCAAATACATATTCCTCTACATAATACGTTATATCAAACTTCTGTTCTTTCTCTATCCATGTAGGGTTATTCCCATTTATTTCTATATTTACTTCCCCTAGTGAATCTTTTGGTTTATATAATAAAGTAGTTCTCTCTAATGTTAATTTTAACAATGGTTCAATGTCCACCGTTGATTGAGATATAATATAATCGTTTACATTCGATACAAGACTTAACATGTCTTCATTGGAGACAAATGCAACACAACCACTATATGTGAGAACGTCCATTGTTATATTTCTTTTCTCGGTAGGTTGGGTTAATACTTCCCCATTAGTCCCTAACTTTACGTCACCCTTCCTATATTTATATATTATCTCCCCGTCTTCATCTAATACTATTTCACCTTTTATGTATGCTGGTGTATATATAACTTTACATTCATCATCCATAGAAAATGGTATTACATCGTCACCTTCCAATGGGTCATATGAAACAGATGTTATTTCATGTTTAAGAGGTATATCCCTTTCCCACTTCTCAGTTTCAGTCCCGCCTCCCAGTATCCTACTATCTTTCCAGATGTATTCTAAATTAGTACCAAACTTAATAGTTAATTTTTCATGTGTTAGTGGATATTTTAATGGGAGTGAACTATCTTGAGTTATTAATTCGTCTAGATTCCCTGTAGTATAATCTGCTTCCTTGTTAGTTATACCGTAAAGAACACTTATATCTCCTATTAACGAAATATCTATTTCTTCTACTTCACCATCGCCATTTTTAAAGTTAGTTAACGTCAAACGATTATCTTTAATGTATAGATTTGTACCTATTTTGAAATATAATTCAACTCTACCATCGGAGTAGTTTATTACATCGTAAATATCAACATAACGATTTACGCCATCGTAAGGTATAAATAATTGTCCAAATATTTGGTTTCTTGGAATAGTACTTAGGACAGAATCAGGTTTAAGTGTTATCACCAATGTGTATTCAAAGTCTTCTAATGAATACGTCATGGATATATTTCCACTACTCATAAATAATGGTATACTTTCATTGAAATCATAAAAGTTTCTATTTAATAATTTAGGGTTATCCATTTGATATACATTAACTCCAAGAATACCACTCTCATAGTCAACATTATAAAAGAAAGGACTCTTCCTTAAATTATCTGTATCTATAGTCGCAACCTGATCAACGGAAGACATGCTCCTCAATGCACTTGCTTCACTTCCAGTTAATATTGTTGCTTTATTGTCAACCATTCTATAGAGTGTACTTGGCAATATAGTTATTTGTGAATCATTATCAACAACACTATCCAGTAATCTTATATCATTTATTACAACTTCTAACTTTAGGAAAGATGTGTCTAATTCAGTATACATGTTACTGTTTTCTATTACTGGGATATCGCTACTCATTACATAAAGTCTACCAGTTAAGGTATCTATAGTTCTAAAACTATCGTACCCAGATTCGTTTATGTTAGCCGCCATATGTTTAGTTGTTATAGGTAACACGTTTGTACCTAATGTGTGATCCATGGCCATCTGCTTGACCTCGTTTAGACTGAGAGCACTTCTACCACCATAAACTAAACCATTGGTGGTTATCATTGCACTACATTCAGAAAAAGCTAGGTTAGCATCTGTTGTTCCATATTCATGGTTCCTTAAAGTGTAACGGAAATTACTAGATACAAAGTTTTCATATGAATATGCGAAATTACCATTGGTTGCTTCTACTACTATTTTTATATCACCGTTTACCTGTGATGAATTTATATAAATAGAGGGTATACTTACAGCTATGGAATCTTCTCCTACAACTACTTTACAAAATGGAACCTGTGGATCATATAGTTCATTTATGTATGTTACCTGTATTTTTTTTAGTTCTCCGTTGACAACATTGTAAACCTTTACGCCTTTATACTCACCTTCATAAGAAATAGTTTCGTTAAAGTTATACGATTTTATAGTGGTGAAATCTCCACTTGATCTACTCATTTGGTTTAAGTCAACTGAGAATTTCAACCAAGTGACCAATTCGCTATCTCTGAATACATAGTTATCTATTACGAAGGATTCTACATCATCGTCATTTTTTATGTAAATTACCTTTATAGCACCGTTAACATAGTTCCTTATTTCAACTTCATGTTTAAATGTATATGGTATACCATTAACAACAACTTCTGTATCTTTAGCTATTGAAACATAAGTAAATTTACCATTATCGGAATCAATTGAATATGATTTTAATAAAGAGGTTTGTACTAATACATCGAATGTGCAAGAACCGGGGTAGGAAAAGATGTTATCGTAGTCATCGTCAGCCAAATGAGAAAATATTTCTTCTTCTGTAACTGCGAGAGACAAATATCGTTTTGATAGATTTGAATTAGAGTGATCTATAAAATTGACAGCTGAAGTACAATTAGCTTCTATTAGAAACATTGCAGGATTAGTAGCGTCAACTATACTAACCTCATCGTTATATAACGCGGTTAAATAATCTATTGTAGCATTTACCATAATCCCGCTATCATAAGAACTGTTCTTTAGTTTCTCCTTCAATGTCTCTAATGGTACTTCTGTCAATGAGTTATCTACTGATATTTCTTCTATGTTCATTTTAAGCTCCTGTTGTAATGATTTGATCTTCTTCCACTTTAATTAAATCCACTTGGATTTTCTTTAACTGGTTTATCACTTTATCGCTCACTGCATTTTCAACCCAATACTCTAATTCAAATGTTTCTAAATTTACTCTGGGGTAACTCAGATAGTTAAAATATTTCTTAACTACATGTGAAACTTTAATCATTTCATCATCCCTAATCCCATCTTCTAATAAAGGGTTGAATATCTCGCCTATAGTATTGAATTCATCTAGTAATATAATATCTTTATATTCCACCCCCATCATTTTAAATTTAAAATTATGTTCATTTTCAGACTCATTGTAAACCTGATCTCTATTTAAATCAAAAACTGACCCTATTCCAACACTATCAATAAACCCGGGTCCTGTAGCAGCTACATTGGTAACAAATCTACCAGTCTGATCTAACACTAGTCTAAATATCCTTGTGTCATAACACCGCTCATTCTCAATTACATAATCGGCATATGGAGAAATAGAACCTTCAACCATGAGAGTACTAGCTAATCCCCAAGTATGAAGTAGATTCATAACGGGTTCTCCTGACACATTGAAGAACGATGTTGAAATGTCAACAGGGTTATAAATTTTAGCTGTACCATCTATTATAGAATATGCCTCGTTGAATAAACCCGGTTGGAATGTAGTTGATGGGAAAGTTACATCGGGGAAACCAGTCATGGTGTTTATTGTGTTTGTCATGATTGGTATGAATGCTTGTTTATTATTAATTACTGGAGATCCATTCTCTGGGACACTTCTAGGGTCTAGGGTATGTTTAACCCATGTACTCATATTTACTTTATCTTCACCTAACATTGTATAAAGCAGTCTATTATTTGATATATTATCTCTGGATAAATTTAATTGTGGTCTAACAAAAAACACCAGACCTTGCTGAGTCTTACTTTTATGTATATATTGTCTATTATATTCTACATTAAACCCATATAGACTATTTCCTAGTGTTACATCAAGTGACTCAAGGCCAAGGTAAGTGTGTAATATCTCACTATTGGTTTTTTCTATTTTCATATTAATACCCTTATAAGGAAAACAAAAATGATTTATGGTAAAAAAGGAACAAAACGAATTAATTCCAATGAAGGAATTATTAATGATATGGTCACTGGAGCAAGAGAACTAATTGATGTTGTTGCCGACGTTGTAAGATTCTCAAGAGATGCTAAGGGGACTGTAAACGGACAATCGTTCGCTGACATAGGACAAGATGCAATTATTCAACCATTTTGTATAGTAAGTAGAGATTTAGTCCATGAAGAATACATGGAAGAAATACAGCTAACTGCACTGAATATATTAACTTCATATTATTTAAAGTCGGTTTCACACATCGCCTCTGTTGATAGAGTTAGAGTTAACCAAATTCTTTCTGAACTAAATCCAGATGTAAGATTTGAAAGTTATCAGGAAGATCCAGCATTCTATGGAGTAGAATTACCTTTAAAGCCTAACAAAATGGCAATGGAGAATGACCATAATAATATGCATGGCGGTAAGATGCAAACTAAATTAATAGATAAAGATTCCATGTCTGCTGTTGGAAGACTAGTGGATATTGAAATTGAGATACCGCCAGAAGCTGGCTCTAAAGACAACCAAATTAGAATTAAGAAAATACCAACAATATTGAAATTAATACATGCGCCAATAGAACCATCAATATTAGGTAAATTACTATCTACTAGGAAGAAAGAAAACAGTCTACGTGAACAATGGCATAAGATGGTTTCTGGTACTATAAGTTTCTGGGGTGATTTTGTATGGGGGAATAACATTATAAATGCTGAAAAGAAACTAATGGCTAATCCAGATGCTAAAGTACTAGGAGAAATAAAGTCTAGACATAGGGCCGGTTTATTGAAAGCCCTACGTGGAAAAGGGAAGGCTTTTGGTGTAGGTTCTAACATTGTTATTTGCAGTGAAGAAGTTATACGTATAACAGAGAAAGAAATGCGTCAACCAATAACAAATAAAAAGATGTTATCTAGTCTATTTGATAGTATGGGTTTCATGGTTTTAATTGTAGTTGATAAAGAATACGAACAAATTACAATTTACTATAAGAACATAAATGTAGGAAGTGTACATAGTATATCCTCTTTACAAAGATTAAACAACAATGGTGGTCCAGATATAGTCCAAGTGCTAAGGGACCTACAGCAATCAGATGTTCCAACATTTTAACGAGGGAAATGAAAATGAATTTAGCTATTTATAGAAAATCTATATCTAATAAAATATTGGATAAGGGCGATGTTATAGACTCTGTAACATATATGATATCATCTTTATGGAAGATAAGTGAATCTTCTTCTATATTTTCTGAGGTTGTTAAGGAGGGTAAGGGCGGAGGACCACTTAGACCTTTAACATTGAAAATATCCAGAGCAATAACAACATCTTCTAAGACAAATATAGGAGGCATGATTTTAGAAAATTATAGTAATATCGAAAATAACTTTAAGAAGTTAAGTGGACAAATAGATACTACATTTAAAGATAAGATAGATCCTAATGGAACTACATTAAAACAATTGAATCTCCTAGCTTTAATTGATCTTGGTATGTTCTTTATTCGTTATACTAACAAACTAATGGTTGAAACAAGTCGATCAATATTAGCCAATTCTAAAGGTAAGAAAGATTATATCCCAACAAAATATAGATTTAAGTTTTTAAATGATAACTTTAAGTTATATACAAAGATATTTGATCTATTTGCCCTTAACCAGAAAGAATTTTCAAAGCAAGTAAATGAGGCCCCATCTTTACTTATAACTTCTGCTAACGTTGATATGTTGGCAGGTGAACTACCATCTAAAGTTAAAACTGCACTTGGAACTGCACCTAACGGATTTATAGGCAATCCATTCATATGGGCTAGGCGTGTATTCCAAGGTACTCTAGATGAAAGCTACAGCGAGATAAATGACCATAAGAGGTATCTTGAGGCTACACTAGTGGCAGTTAGACAAGAAGCTAATGGTAAAACATCTCCATCTTTACAAAAGGAAATAAATTCTATTGAAGAAAGAATAAAAACTGCAGAATTTAAATTATCTAAAATAATGGAGGCTTGATGTCATGCGTGGAATTAAGAGTTTAAAATACACTGATAGTGGGTTTCTTATATCTGACGAAATGGCATCTTCCTTAACAATGATAGATAGACCCGGTTCTTCTGGACTAGAGGAGATGTCACATCGGTATAACTATAAAGATAATTATACCGATGGTAAAGATGTTAGATTTTATAGTGAGAATATAACGTCTCTTTACAATAACTTCATTAGAAATAGATCAATTGTTAATGATTTTGATTTCATGACATCTGTTTTAGGTGTAGTGAAGCTTAATGGTTTTTTTAGGCCGTTGACAACAACCAGTGGTTATAAGTATAAGAAGAATTCAATTAGAGAAATATTCATTCGTGACAATGATCTAATTGCAAACAATGACTTAGATAGAACCATTGATATCACTACTTGTCTAAGGACAACTAGAAGAGAGGAGTTAACTAATAGACCAAAGTCTAACAACGGCGCTGTTACTAATCTACATAAAGAGGTATTCACAAATAGTTCTAGTGAAATTGAAAGTTTAGTTTTATGGGTCAGTAACCATGGAATTGAAGACTTATTGATATCATGTTACATTATGTTCGGATTAGTTGAAGGTAAAATAAACAGTAGAAATACAATTAGGTCAACTAACAAGACAACTAACAGAGATATTCATAGGAGATAAAAAAGATGGGAAATAAGTTATTTACAGAACCACAAAAACCCAAGTATGACCAATTAGTCAGTAAATCTAATAAAGATGTGAAATACATGCACATATTAGATAAAATGGAATCTATGGAATCTTATGGATCTAACATTAAAGGTAAGATTTATAAACACTTAGGTATACCAGACGAATTATCATTGGAAGATGTAAGAGAGTCTAAATCTTTTATATCAGAATTGGAAAACTTAAGGGAGGTTAAAAAACCCGAAAATATAACATTTGAAAGTGTTGATAAAATAAGTAGATTGAGAAATGAATGTAGTATTATGTCATTGGAAGATGATTTAGAGTCAATGGTAAATCTAGTTAAATTATATCAATACAAATTTGGAATGGAGGGATACTATATACCCATTGAAGAAGACATTGCTGAATCTTTAGATTTATCTTTTGAAGACTTTGTAATGACGCTTGACTTAATGTATGGTAAGATGGTTGATTGTTTGGAATCTAATTATTGTAAGATATCAGAAGAAAAGAACAGTGATATAGATAGAGAATTATCAAAATACAATTATTCCGCAACTGAAGTTAGTGATGGTATCCATGAAATAATAATGGAGTCTCTTTCTATTCCACAGTCAGACAATATGAGAAGTTTGACGAATGAATTACATTCTCTGGAATTTATAACTGAATCAATTGTAAACTACGGGAAAGAAGTATCTGATTATAGTGGCAGTAGTTTCGAAATTGATAAAGTTCCCACTGGTGTAAATAAGGAACATAGTTATCCTATTATATCACTATCTACAGAAATTTGTAATAAACTTATGAAAGTAGAATTTGATATTTCGGGTGATTCAAGGGTAGATGTTTCCTTCGAGGGCCTAAAAAGTGAGAGAGATATAACTTCATCTATTACGCATACAAATGAACTTATTAATTCATTCTCCAATAAAGTTAAACTTCTAAAGCATAGTGAAGGGAATAAAATAGTAGACGTTTCAGAAAACAATTCATCTAAGATAAATGATCGTGAAAATGTATCTGAAAACTACGTTTATTTAAGTGTTAGTCGATTTATTAAGGAAACAAGACAAGAATTATTATCTGAATTGTTAATTCATGGTAAAAGACATTTAGATAAACTGAATTCATCTAGTAACTTTAGTATGGAAGGACATACGGAATTAGGAGACGAGCAAACTAATATAAGTAGTTTTAATTCACTTATAAGAGAAGTTAACTCTCTTAAAAAATCACTTGTGGATGTAGGTTATGTTTTAAATGAGAATAGATTAACTTTAGAATTAGACCATATTATGACAGGTCTTCCATCTGGTAGTTATATAGAACATGCAGATAATGTATTTAAGTCTATAAATCTAGCTAAGGAATTATCTCTAGAGGAATTTGCTCACAGTGTATCCAAACGTGAGAGAATATTCTTATCTGATGTACTAAGTGAAACTTGTTCTAAACTACAAACAAGTGAGAGTATACCAAAAATAACTAATCATAGTGTATCAGTTGGTGGAGTTGAGGAGTTTAATTTCACTGACATCGGAAATGAAGATTTCTATGTTACTATTGACAAATCAGCTAAGACATGTACAAAGTTTAAGTTCGTGTATTCTAGATCAGGTAACCCGACTTTAACTGAAGAAAACGTTGGAGACATGGCTTCTTATTTCTCCAATGAAGACATGATCGTTGAGTTATACGATGAAGTTAAGAGAAGGACTAAGATAAATAAAGAAACCATTGAATTATTTAGAAAAGAGTTAGATGATCCAACTTCTCCTTACAATGATGATGAAATGGCCATGGCTATGAATATCGTAAATGAAGTTAACGGTAGTCTCATTTCAAAATTACCAAATTTAATGGACGGGTTATATAGTCCCGTTATTAAAGTATTACAAGCAGCAGCAAGAGTTTCAGGTTAGAATTTTAACATTACGTAGGGGGATTATCTCCCCTACGTATTATCAATAGGAAAAATACTATGTACGACAATGAAAATATATTCGATGAAGTTTTAGTTTTGGAAGAAATGTGTTTTGATATATATGAAATGGATAATGAATCAGAGGCTGAGGTACAATTAGAGCTTCTTAGTTATAAATTAAACATGTTAACTAGTGAAAAGATAGACTTAAAGAAGGTAGGGGGGAGTATAAAAAAAGGAGCTATAGTAGCGTATGAGAAGATAAAAGAATATGTACTTATGGCTATAAAGTTTATTGTCGCTAAATTTAATTTCTTAATAAACAAGGGTAAGAAACACGGTGCCATATTTAGAAAATGGAAGAGGTCAAATAAAAAAGAAATAAAAGATTTCCCTAAAAACGTTACTTCCAATAATGTAGAAAAGAATGGGGGGGAAGATGACACCGCGAGTAAAAAATCATCTAAAGGGAGAAAGGGAAACACTGTAGCGTTGACAGTACCTATCTTACTTGATGATTTTAAGGGAATGGATTCTGGCAAACATAAATTAATTTTACCAGAGTTAATAGCCCATTATACAAAGGCCGCTTTAAGTATAGTTGAAGAATTTGATGAGTTGACACCTGATCTTAAAAAAATAAGATCTTTTTTAGATAAACTTAGCTCTATTATAAAGAAAGGAGCATTTAGTGAAATCACAAATCTTAAATTTCCAGTAGCATACAAAAAACCAACAGAATTTGATGATTTAAATTTAACTAAACATAAATTTGATATAGACCCAAAACTATTATCCTTAGATAGCAATAATGATAAAATAGTTATAAAACTTAACTATGATGTTATTCAAGGTAATGGTAAGGATTCCATAGGTTCACTACTTGCTTATAATTCAGCAGTTATGAAAATGGCTGAGAGAAATAAAAATGAAACTATAATAAAAAACACGCGGCAATTAACTGGCAGACTTAGTAGAAAATTACAGCTTATAGCTAGTCAACATAAACATTTCAGTGAAATTATTAGTGGGTACATGGAGTCAATCATGGCTTATGAGAAAGAAGTTATGCGAGTTGTAAATGTAGCATCTGGGAAAAAATAAATGAATGAATATAACCACATGGATGCCCATGTGGTTATATAAGTGAGGTTGTTAATTATGAACA
>Ga0115571_1001345_pt1 | contig 17368 bp, 13 predicted proteins | sample COGITO_mtgs_1205_FD_87293 | JGI IMG/M metagenome (GOLD analysis project Ga0115571, IMG submission 87293) | Pelagic marine microbial communities from North Sea - COGITO_mtgs_120531 | ecosystem: Environmental > Aquatic > Marine > Epipelagic | place: Germany:Helgoland, sampling site Kabeltonne...
GTCGTTAGTTCCTACTCCGTCCATTCAGGACTGCTGCATGTTTCCATGCAGGTCAGACTATATCTTCACCCTCTGTATAAAGAGGGGCTAGGTGCTTCCACCCACTTGGGTGTACTCCCTTACGGGATAGTCGTTGAACCTTCCTCATGAAATTGAGGCTCGGCTGCTGATTGTCGGCAGCTACCACGCTACTACGATTTTCCAGCAATTCTCCTAGTTACAACTATAAATTACTTTACAGCGGCCCATTGATTTTAGGCGAGATATTTGCGACCGTGGAGGAAACGTCCTCAGCTAGGCCAACCGTGGCATACGATACTAATGTAGACATATTTAAATTTCCTTATGGAATATTAGGGGATAAAAACTTGGCGTCACTGCCAGTTAGACATAATCACATCTGCAATATTGTCGAGGTCATTAGCATTAGCCCTAAGCTTATCCACCTTACGTTGCTGATTCTGTTTCTTGAGTTCAGCACTGTTTGGTGGGGCTTTCTTAGACCTAAGTACTTTCTTCGCTGCCTTAGCTTTTTTCACAGTTGCTACCTTCTTGGTTTGGTCGAACATGCGGGCCTTGTTAAGTAACTTAATAACATTAGGGTCTGCATATTGATTAACCTGGTCTTCTGGTAATCCCTGGGCAATAGCGTAACTACGGATATCGTTATAAAGGTCGTTGGACCAGTCAGGAACATCCTGCTGGAGAACCTTTATGCATTCCTTCGCTTGCTGCTGCAAAGACTCGCTCTGCTGCTGCTTAACGTAACCGTAGAACTGGTCGGCTTCTTCGGAAAGAAACTTTAGGTCTTCTTCTGCCTGGCGAGCCTCGGCACGAAGAGCTGTAAAGTCATCGGCTGACATTTGCTTACTAGCAACTAACATGTCAACTTCTGAATACGGCTTGTATCGTTCCTGGGCACGGGTCAGCATGGCTTGCAATGATGCATCGGCTTTTTGCATCTGGTCATCTGCCAACTTACGTTGTGATGCCATTTCTTGAGACTTTCGGGTGAGAGATGCTTCCTGGCCATAGAGTCTTTTAAGGTCTTTGACGGATGCCTGTTTGGTTTCACCGTCAACAACAATTTCTACCAGGCTTTCTTCATCGAGGACTTGGACTTCTTGCTCTTCGTCTTCTTCGCTGGTTTCTTCTTCGTCGTCTTCTTCGGTGTCTTCATCTTCAGGGTCCTCATCGTCCTCATCGGATTCTAGGTCTTCTTCATTCTCGTCTTCTTCAGCTTCGGCTACTTCAGTCTCGTCAGTAGCTTCTACCTCAGCCTCTTGGTCTTCTTCGGATAGCTCTTCAGCGTCCTCCCACATTCCAAGAATTGCTTCTGCAGCATCATCGATAGATTCCGCTGCTACAGGGTTGGAACTTTCATTGACGTTATCCAGGGACATAGTCTATTCCTCTTCTGGTGTTTCTTTGTTGCGTCCATTAATTTCATCACGCACAGACACATGTTGTTGCATTGTGTCAATAATCTCGCGGATGGCTTTGTGTTGGTAATAAGCCGCTGTCCTTGCGTCAGTATCGCCAGGCTCAGTACCGACAAAAGTATTAAAACTATTGCTGATAACCTGGTTGACGATAGCTACGAAAGCTTCGTTTTTTAAAGTTTCTTCGGCGGCATTTCCTAAGTGAATCATTTGTTCTTCTTGCGTCATACGTCTCTCCTTCAAAAGACTAAGTTAACCATTGGGGGAAGCAATGGCGGTAATCTCATCAGCCTGCTGTGCAAGCACAAGCTCGGCAGAATCAATAAGTTTCTTGTGTCGTAGCTGCTCTTCTTTGAGGTCAAGGCTGTCACTCTGTATAGCGTGTTGGTTCTCGACTTTGGCTTTCTCCAGCTCAATCTTCATCTGACTAATCTGTGAGTCGACCTGGGCCTTCATCTCGGCTATAGCAGTCTGACGTTCCTGTAGCTCCAATTGCTTCTGAGCCATCTGCATTTGCATCTCTGCAGCAGGGTCTGGCTGTGGAGGCTCGATGTTCTCAGGATTGGTCAGGTAGTTGCTGACTTCTTTAACGCCTGAGAGCTCCATGATTTTCTTGGCCAGCTCATATTGGTTTGGCTGTTGATACATCGCGGCTAGGTTTGGGTCATTGGTAAGTAATGTGTGCATGTTAAGATACTTAGTAGCTTCTTTCTCTTGCTCTCCGTATCCCAGGTGCAGCTCAATCTGGACATCACGCTTTTCTTTCCACTTACGCGGGTCACAAACAACATAACTACCGCTTAGCTCAACCATCTTCTCCTGCATCTCATTCTCACAGACCAGGTTATAAACCATGTGGAACAGTGGCTTCATAAACTGCGAAGCAAAGTTCCTGGCAATAATCTTCTGACGCTGCTGAGACATGGTGGCCAGCTGCTCAACCATAGCGGCTGAGTTTTGCTTGGAGATAGCATCTTTGTTGAGGCCCTGGCTCATCTTGCTGACGCCAGTCGTGTCTTCCATGTCCTCATCCAGCATTTTGATTGTCTGGAAAATGAAGGGGTTGAGAGGTGCCTGGAGCATTGGGCTAATGGCATCAGGGCGTGTCGTGTTAACAATGCCGCCCAGGCGATTATCGATAAGCTCTCGAGGATTGCTAAGGCCACCCTTGACTACTGTGTAGCGGGGATTGTTAGTAATCATTGCGTGGTCCAGGATAGACCTGGTCAACACGGTGCGGGCATTCTGAGTTGCTACAACCTTGTCGGCAAAGTTATTACCATAGAACGAGTGAGGTGTCGGCAGCGGTACAAAAGTAACAAAGGGCTTTCGGTTAACCTTCTCTTTTTCCAGCAGCACGTTGCCTGCTTTTATGACTTTGTACAGCTCAGCAATACCCGTGCCTTCAACATCAAGTAGGATATATGCCTCATACACCATGACACTACGAACCTGGTCCTGGTGGTCGCTGCTGCCGTTCCTGAAGTTACCGATGTTGTCAAATCGTGCCAGGACCTCGGGGTCAGTCTCAAAGTCCACATCAGTATGGTCGCCAATCTTGTCGATTAGTTTCTCTGAGTATCCTTCCAGGCGTAGCTCGGACAATGTCTTCTTGGTGCGGTGGGCACAGAAAGTAACATCCTCTAGGCTTTTAGCTTGGCTCTCAATCAGGAACTCTTCTGGAGCAACATTCTCAATAACTACCTGGCTAGTGTCTCTCTCGATACCAATAGTGCCCGAGGTAAGACCAATGTCATCTGTAGTACTTTCGACTAGCTCCACGTTATCCTGGGCCAGCAGCATGTCTAGCTCAGACTCGGTGATATCCTCGAACTCTTCGTAATCGGTCTCTGCACTGTTTTCCCAGAAGACCTTTACGACACCTGCCCTGGCTATCAGCGCATCATGGATGGCTGTCGACATGACGTTGAACATGTCGTTCTGACGGTGTACAACATAGTCAGTGTACTCGGTACACATCTTGGCCAGTTCGACATCATCTTCGTTTTGTGGGGCAAACTTTACGGTACGGGTGCCAGCACTAAAAGTTTCAAGTAGAGCTGCCTTAAGGCTTTCAACTGCATCATATACATCTAAAGATACATACTTAGAGTTGCCGTCATGCGCGGGCTTAGGCAGAGTACCGTTGTAGTAGTCGATAATCTTGGCGCGTTCAGTGCTTAGCTCTGAATCAGCATATCCAACTGAGTTGCCAACTTGCTGGTCAACTAGCGTGACGATGCTGTTGTCACTTAGTTTCTTGTAGTCCTTTTTTGCCATGTCATACCATCTCTATATAAAAGTCGTCAGTGCTATCTATTGGTTCCCAGGCTCCCTGGTGAACATAGTTGGCCAGGGCCAGAGACATCACACAGTCATCGAAGCAGCCTGACTCGGCTTGCATTGCTCCAGATTCTGTGACGATGTACGTCATCATCTCTCTGATAGTGACCTTGTCATTTAGCTCTATTTCGTTCTCACGCATCGCAGCTCGAAGCTGGTCAATGATGAGGGGCTTAGTTTTTGATGTGGTGGAAAAACCTAGTTTTACAGTTTCACGGTCAGTCACTTTGTCGTGCTGAACCTCCGTGTAAAAGTTTGGATACGCCATGTCTTTACCCAGGCGTGTACAAGTCAAAATACCGTGGGAGTTATTCTCGACACATATGTAAGCTTCGTTGTAGTAATCGCCTAGTTTATAAAGTACCTGGGCAAAGTAATCTGGGTGGGCGTGGCCTCTCCAGGTTGCTACCTGGCGCTTCTTACTATCGAGTACCTGGGCAACACTGTAGTCACCGCCACGGACACCCATAGCGACATCAGCTCCGATGACATACTGTTCGCCAGGCACATGTGGGCGCCAGGTAAACAATTCGCCTCTAGCATTATTTGTGAACTCTTCGCCCTCGAGTGCCAGGCGGCTTTCGAGGTCCCGAGTATTTTTCAAGGTGTCTGATAGTTGCTCGGGGTTAAAGACTGGACGACCTGTTGTCAGGAACGCCTCGTCAGGCTCACTGGGGTACTCCTGGCGAAATAGGTCAATACCGTTCTGTGCAATTTTCTTACGACGGAACATAAGCTGTTCATCGTCCAGGTCATACTGCTCTGCCAGGTCCTCTTCGTCGGGGGTTCTTTCAAAAGACTCTGACACAGCTTCACGATACTCAACCCCAGCAAACCAAGGAATAAATACAGGCACATAACCATTAGTGCCATTGACAGCACCACGCCACAGGTCATAGAAAATACCATTGACACCGTTTGCAGTGCTCTCGACAAAGATAGCTGTGCCTGGTGTATTCGGGACTGCCTGGGTAAGACCATTCCAGTTGTCCAGGGCTGTAGACTTTTGCCAGAATGCCAGCTCGGAGGCATGTACATGGGTAAGTGTCTCGCCCCGTCCGATACTCTCGCCACCAGCCGTTGCAACCACAAAGGAACTGTCCAGGACATCGAATGATATCTCCCGTCGACTTGAGTACTTGGTGTGAGGCTTCAGGATGTCAGGACAGTGCTCATGGAATCTCTTCGTCATATCGAAGAGGGCCCTGGTAGAGTCAGCGTGGTGGGTAATCACCATGGCTTTACAGGCTGGGCGCTGGCTCACCGAGAAGTACAGATAGCCACCAGTGTAAGTGCTTAGGCCCTGCTGCCTGGCTTTCAGAATAATTACACGCACCTTTCCCTCAGTCGCCATTTGTTCGGTGACCGCTTTGTCCAGGATTTGCTGCGAGTTATTAAGTGCTAGGGGATTTATCTTGCCTTCTTTGGTTCTTATTTTTAAGGCAGACTTGGAGTAGAAGTTAAAGTTATTGAGTAGCTTCTTCCGTACTTGTTTCAGCTGCTTGTTCATCGGTGCTCTCTTCATCCGTTAACAAGGATGCCAGGAAATCTTCAGCATGGCTGATAGAAACATCTGACTTTGATGCGGGTCTGCTTTTCGTGAAGTCCAGGACCAACCTGGCAGCCGCAAGTCTTTCTCGAGTCTGGCCATCGATTCGCATTACCTCGACAGCAGTCTGCAAGGCTTCCTTTTGATACTCGTCTTCAATGTTGTATTTCTCGCTCATAATTTTGACTACCTTCTCTGCGTCTTTTTTAGCCTGAGCACGTACAGGGACAATAGTCTCTGCAGTGTGCCCGTCAGGAACGCCCTGGGGGCGGCCACCATTCTTCCGCTTTTTCGTGGACCACTCTTTTCTCAACGCTCTACCTTCTGGCGTTTTCATTAGATTACTAAAGTAGTGGTTTTTAGCGGGCGTTGCTTTTTTTGGGTGGGTTTTTGGCTTTGGGGGTGCTTTTTTTCGCTGGGCTCGTTTCTTTGGTGGGGTTAGGTCTGTCATCTTTTATCTCCTGTTTCAAAATGTCTTTGGCAACCTGACGCATTCCTGGGAATGAACTACAGAAAATGTCTAACGGTAAGTTGGTCTCCAACTCTCGGTAAAACACTTGTTTTTGCTCTGGACTTAAAACTTTTGACGACTTAATAAACTCCACCTGGCGAATAGCATCCACCAGGTCATTTGCTCTCACTTTCATTGGGGTTTCCTTTAGGTTGTCAGCAATGCTGGCTGAGGTGTCAAAACACCCTGGGGGCGCTCTTCCTCTTCTTCTCCAGACAATGCTTTGCCGAAGCCTGCGAGTAACAGTGCAATCACTGTCATCATAGGATTAGCATGCATCTCAATTGGCATTGAGCTTTTGTTAAATATGTCGCGCATAAACTTGAAGGTCTCAGGCATCATCTTTTTCATGCCTTTAGGGTCCATTAAGTAAAAATGCAACGGGTCTACACCAAACTCTGCGGTTTCTTTTATGTAGTCATGGTAATCGACAAACTTTTTAGCTATCTGCTCAGCGACGCCACCGTTAGAGCCCATCTTAGCTATTTCAGCTTCTCTGGCTGCTATCTGCGTTGCTGAGGCGTTCTCAGGCAGTGGTACATTAAATTCCAGAGTGCTTCGCGTAAATTGAGGGAAAGTCTCTCTCATTGGCTGCTGGCCTAACTCAGGCTTATCGGCAAATCCGACCATAGTTCCTTTTTGAAGCTCATCAATCTCAGCTACTATCTTTTTACTGACCTCAGCTGATGGTGTTGAGTCATGCTTCTTTTGGAAAAACATTCCTGGCTTTGCAAACGCAAGTTCAATTACCTCATTAAGGCGAGACCTTAAAGAGCTTTGGCGAATTACATCTTGAGAACCTCGCGCCTGTGGGTGGGCATTATATTTATAGACACTTTCGCTACGGAGCCCATCTAAACTTAAGCCCTCTAATGCGTGGGAAACCTCGTGCGCCAAAGTTTTCATAAACTCTAAGGGCCCAAGCTTTTTGACTGACTGTATTTTAATTTCCCCTGCAGTGCCTTCAAGCAGGGCCTGCATTTGTCCCATAGAGCCCTTGTCTTGCATCTTAGATGCCGACACAATTTCCACAGAAACATCCAGCATGTTTGCCAGGTCAACTAAATCATCGTAAGTTGATATGCCGTTTTCAAACTCAGTACCAGGCTTACCCAGGACAAACTTGGCAATCTGTTCTGCGGGCTCTACCTGCTCTTTGATTTGAGAGGGGGTGGGCTGCTTGAAGTAATCGGAGACAGCACTGGACAGGATGCCAGTGCCAGGTTTTATTGCGGGGTTTGCTGGGTCTTCTTGGCCTTGTACAGGTCGACCAGCTTCTGGAGAGCGTCGTCCTGCTGTTCTGGCGTCATCTCCAACTGAGCTTTGTCGAACGCTTCTTGCTCTTTGTTCTCTGCTCTGCTGTACTCTGTCAATTGCGGCGTTGAGGTCTGCTTCATCGAAACCTTCCTTTATCAGTAATTCTTTTAAACTTGATGCAAAGTCTTTACGGACGTTTTTGAGTTTCACGCCTAAAGACTTGTACAGGTCTTGTTCAGGGTACCATATTAGAGCCTGAAAAGCAGCAGGCTGAATATCCAGCCCTGTCTGTGCATTGAATTTTTCTACGGCCTCCTGGACCAGCTTACGCAGCTCGTTTCTCTCGGTACCGCTTGCTGGAGCATCAACAGTATCCCGCAGAGAGCCCTTAATAGTATAGGCTGCAAGTGTAGCCTCTGACTTTACTTTCCTTTTAGGGTGGCCCTCTGGGAGGTCGTAAAGGTCGCGATTAGCTTTAAAATCTTTTTCGTGTTTTGCAATGAGCTTGAATGCTTCATCAATCAGTGCATCACGCGAAATACGCTTACGTCCTAAAGCATTTTTTAATCTATTCAACTGGCCTTGGAACTTTGCCTCATCAAAGGCCAGCACCTTGCCGCGAAGGCGGCCAACGGTTCGCATAAACCACATGTCCATTGTGACAGGGGAAAAGTCACCTCGCAGATTAGTGTAAAATCCGTTACCAACTTTTGGACCAAATACTGCAGAGCCATAGACTTCTGTATCGACGTTTTCGCCTCCTACTGCTCCCATGTCACCTAGATATTCTTGCAGGACAGGATTAAGGTCCTTTACCGTAAACTTGGTTTTTAAGAAATTTTCAAGTCCAGCCATTGAGCCAATTTTTTCTAGTAGAATATTAGCCTTTTCAAAGTTAAGTTCCATGACGGCAGAACTTTTGCCCTGGCCGAATATCTCGAACTTACCATTATCCCTAAAGTACTCATATGCTTTTTCTGCAATCTTTAGATTCGTTGGCACATCCATGTTTTGCGACATAATGGATAGTGCTATAAGCATTGGTGTTTTAGCGTTTATGTCAGTTTCAATTTCAGGGTACTTCAGCGCCATCATGCCTAGCATTTTTTCGATGGTTGAATCGTACCAATCCATAGCACTGCCTTCGTCCTGCTGCTCCATCTCATAGATAGCTTCAGCAACCATGTCATCGGCAATTGCGCTGCGGTCTTCTGGATTACTGATGTCCCGCACACTACCTATACGGTCTTTTGCTCGGGACTCCAAGTACCTAGCCACTTCTGTTTTTCCTGACAGCTTAGGTGGTGTTTCTGTGCCATCTAATACAGGGATAATGGTAGGACTTGTGTCTAGCTGCAGCACTGGTGTCTTGTTTGCAACTAGGCGGTCAGAACCTGCTTTAGCTGGGTCGAACTGGGCGTTGACTGAGCGTATATCGGCAGGCTCAAAAACAGCCACATGGTTCGATGGGTCATTATATAAACCAGCGGAGTCGTTTAAGTTTTCAAACCTAACACCTTTAAGGCCATCTCGTTTAGCCGACTTTAATTCTTCTGATATTTCATCCGAAACTCCGAAGTCGTCAAAAGACCTACCCCGCATATCCATAATTCTTAAAAAATCATCTTTTGGCAGATACACGGGAATTATGTTCTGCCCGTTTGCACGGTCTTTGTCTAAATCACTTTCGAGCTGTTCTGCATCAGCCAAAAGAGCATCGTATCTGTCGTAATTTCCTTTTTGCTCAGCAGCATCAGCTTCACGTAAAACTTTCTGCACAGGAATATTTACAGCTGAGTAGTCAGCGTAGCTTTGAGCGGTCCTTGGACTGTCGCTAAAGAAAAATGCCTGCTTAGCTGAGCGCGCCTGAGTACCATCGCCTAACTTTTCTTTTGAAAAGCCCTCAAATGCAGAGGCAGTTCCGTGGTAATAAACTTTTGAAGTATCAAAGCCTTGCTCTTCAGCGCGTTGCTTACGTTCAGCTGTAGCGGCCTGTTCGATAAGTGGCATTCCGCGAGATTCGTTGATTGGGTCTGCATCGACCTCAGCTGCTGCCTGGTCACGGCTGTTCTTAGCTTCCTGCTGCTGCTGTACTCTCTCCAGGTACGGTGCCAGGTACGACTGCATCTGTTCCTGGGTAACACCTTTCTCCACCGCTCTCTCAATAATGGAGTTAACCATGTCGAGAGGCTGAGCGCCCAGGTCTCTTGCTAGGTCTGCCAGGGCCGACTTGAGATACGCCTTGTTAAGCGGGGGTATGCTACCGTCGTCATCAACTGCATTCTGCAGCTCCTGGTTAAACGCCTGGTTGTTCTCAATGCCGCGCTGGTAGTTTTGTTCCTGGCGGCTCAAGTTATTCTGAGCTGCTGCTTGTCCAGCTGAGCGGTCGCGCTCTATCCAGAACTGTGGGTCAGGGTTGACTCGCAGCTTCATCATGGAAATTAGCTGGTTCAGATTTGGAACACGCCCTCCCTGAACTATTGAGCCTTGAGCTGCAATAGCTGCGTCAACAATTTGAGGGTTAGGCTCGGTAGCAATAATTTCATCGAGCATGTTCATCATCTGCTCAGGGTCTATCCCCAAGACCGATGACATAGTGCCTGCAGGACTTTGGTCGTTCGGGAGACCGCCCTGGTTATAGACGTACTCGTTCAGGTTTGCTTCTTCTTGCGCCTGAGCTTCCTGCTGCGCCTGGAGGGCTTCTGCTTGCGCTAGTTCTTCTTGCTGTTCGGCAACTTCTTGGTTCCGTAAAGAGGGAGCTGAGGGTGCAGATTGACCGGGCATACGTGAATTAGCATCTACATATCGTGCAACTCGGCTGCGCCTGCCAGTGAGCTTATCTATAGCTCTACCTGCAGCAAATGTACCTACCTGGGCAGCCGCTAAACCTGGATTAGTTGCCGCTAGGGCAGCTGTTGCTAGTGGCCTAGCAAAATTTTGCATTACCCCGCCGGTGTTGGAGTAGTTGTCTAGCGCACCAGCCGGAGAAACAGCATCTGTATAGCGACTGATACCTCCAGTTAAACCATCTGAGTAAACACGAGTGAGTTCGTTCATCTCGTGCATTAAATTAATAGCTTCTTGACCTTCCGCAGTGTCCCCTACAAGTTCTTCAAACGCATTAAAGTCTCCTGCATCGACCACACTTTTGACTTTGTTTTTAGCCTTTACAGCAGCTACAGCTGCGTCGGATTTCTGCAGAACAACATCCAAAGTATCGCTGTTTTCTGGCTTCAAGCGGGATTTCAACAAAGTTACTAATGTTTTTAGCCGTGCAGCCATATCAGAGTGGCTACTATCTATTACTGCTTTTGCCCCAGACCTGCTGTCAGGGTCTACATCGGTAAGATTGTATGCAGGACCATCTGCATTTTGTGATTCGTCAACCTTTTGAGCTAATCGCTGTGCAAAAGCTGCTTGTGCCTGACGCTGTCTTTCGGTTGTCGGTTTACTCGGAGTCCCACTGACCAGGTTAGTTGCTGCACCGAGGGTACCCATGCCACCTTGAGCTGCCAAAGATGTGGTCCCACCAAGTGCAGCCGCCTCTAAAGCTCTATCGCCTAGTTCCTCGGGAGTGTACTCACCGCCCCTTACAGCTGCAGAAGCTACTGATAGCCCTTCCTGAGCAGTCTCAGTTAGTGCCTCCGAACCAGTTCTCTTTAAGACTGTTTTTGCAGCTTCTCCGAAGCCTTTTTTACTTAATTCAGCACTGATTTGCTCTGCCGTCATTTTCATAAGACGGTCTTTAGGTATTACTTTTCCAGCACCAAATTTATCTAGGATACCGATTAGCACACCGACACCAGAGGCTAACTTAGCATCGTAGTCGCCGGTCTTTTCTTCTTGTTCAAAAGCAGCTTCACCAGCGCCCATTGCTGCAGACCCAAGTGTGGTAACACCGCCAATGACTGCGGCTAAAGGCATGGAAGCTGGGGCCGTCAGTGCTGTAAGTGCTGCACCGCCAAGAGCTGTACCTGCGGAGGCTGCATTTTCCGCTGTCTTTTCTCCTAGCCATCCTGCTGCTGCGCCTAAGCCATCCTGGTTGTATGTTTCTCGCAGACTTTTAGTGTAACTAGGAGTGTACCGACCAATAGCAATATCCCGGTCTTGCTGTTTGACGACGCCTGTTCCGTAGTCTGCTATAGCTTCAGAATTGAATGACCGACCTACAGCTTCAATGCCTTTGCCCGCCATTCTTTGAGCCTGGTCAACAGAATATCCGAATGCACCATCTTTTGGCTGGTCATCTAACTGCTGCCGGTAGAGCTGCGCTACTCTTGCTGCTTTATCAGCGTTACCTGAGTTCTTATGGTGTAGGTAAGCCGCCTTGTACTCTTCCGGTGTTCTCTGCATTTTTCAGTATTCCTTGACTAGAAATTGAACAGTTCGTCATCGTCTTCGGGGGTATATTCACTGCTGCTTGATGATGCCCCGGTGATTGAGTAGGCATTCTTGAAACCGATACCGGCTCCTGGGTCTACTCTGGTACCGCTTTGCATCCGCGCCTGCATTTCACGTATGTTTCCCATGCGGGCAGTAATCCAAGCTTTCCAGACACCCTCATCCATCGCCATATTTGGAACGCCAGACTTAAACAGCGCCATTTCGCTATCCGATATAGCGCCTTTGGTTTTTGCTGTTTGCAGCAGAGTTTCGTCAACAATAAGTTTCTGGAGCTGGACGCGGAAAGCAGCTCTTTCTGGGTTCAACATGCCAGAGCTATCCAGAGCTGAGGTAAATATGTTATCTACCGGACCGGACACAGATTCAAACCTGTCGAACCCATTAAGTGCCGCTTGCATTTGTGCGTAGGTGCTATCTAGCTGGGCACTTAGCTCTGCAGTTTCTCCACCGTCACCCTGCGCTTTTGCCAGGGCAGACTGATAGTCCATCTGGGCTTTTTCATACGCCGCTAAGCCCTCACGGTCAGCGTTCTGGATATTGGCGTATTCTTGCCCAAAGGCTGCCATAGCAGCATTGCCGCCCAGGTGACTAGCGCCCTGCATAGCCCCGCCTAATCTAATCAGGCGCTCATTTAGTCCAATCTTTTGGTAGCCACTGCCCTTGTTAGCCTGGCCCATCTGCGTACCGTCTCTGCGGCTTGCTGTTACCTCAGTGTCGTCGTCATAAATCTGCGGGTTCGCGGCTGTAAATATGGCACTTTCCTGCGGGTTCATTGGTGCCTGGGGGACACCTTCCACGATTGGTGCGGGACCTTGCTGGGTAAGCACAGGTGCTGGTGAAGCAGCGGCACCTGGTACACCTTGTTGGTTGAGCACGGGGGGAGGCGTTTGTGCATAGCGTCCAGTCGGGTCAGGTGCCATATTGACACTAGCTATGTGGTCGTCGAATCTCTGCTGGTACTCAGGCAGTAGATTTCCGTCTGGGCCATACATGTGCAGGTTGCCCATGTTAGATTGCATCTGGCTCATGCCCTGGGGACTGGTGTAGTCGGTAGGGAAGTAGCCGGGCATATAATTCTGCTGGTTATATCCGCGTTGTGCAGCCATTTTTAATTCCCTTTGTAATCTTTGTAAATGTCCATACCGATACCAGCGCCCTGCATAGCCCCGCCCATCATTGCTGCGTTAGGCGAGTGCAGGTTAGGCTCGGTAGCCTGAGAGTTATAAACAGCTCTATTGAGAATGCCTCCCTGGTATTTAATCTGGTTGTCCAGGCCAAAGTCCCTGTCACGCTCGAAGCGGTTACGCTGGTCGTTCATCCGTGCCTGGTCGAACCCTTGGAGATTGCCCCCGCCCGTGTTCATCATGTTGCCGAATGAGTTCATGGCATTAATACCCTGGCCATAGGACTGCTGTAGGCCAGCATTCGCTCTCATAGCATCATTGAACTGTTGGTTTCGTTGGCTCATAAAGTCACCAGCCAAACGATTTTCTATGTTAGCTGTCATGTCAGCTTTACGGTCGTTGTATCCCCGCATTAGATTGGCGTCGACAATACCTGCACGGCTGCTGTTCATATTTCCGCTTGCTGAGGCATTCATGTTGTTGCTCGTCAGCTGATTTTCAGTCAGGTTGCGGAAGTCATCACGCATCGCGGAGTTAACCAGTCCCTGGCTATTGTCCTGGGCGTACTGATAGCTGTCAGCAATGTTGTCCTGCTGCGACTGCTGGTAGAGGTCGCCATAGTTTGACGCAAAGTTCTGGCCCTGCTGGGCAATGTCAAAAGCGCCCTGGCGGCCCTGGAGACCCATGTTGCCCAGGTACTGGTTGCCCATCATTTGGTATTGGTTAGGGCCTGCATATGTCTCGCCCATGTAGGCGCCAGTATTCTGCACTTGGTCCAGGTAATTACCTGCGGCATCGTATGAATCTTTGATGTAAGGCTGCGAGAAATTGTAGCCAGCCATTGCGTTGGCATTGGCTTCATCCTGTGCCCTTTTTGCGTCCTTGGCGGCCCCTCTCGAAGCGATACCTCCGACAACTGCCCCCGCGACTTGTGCTGCTGCTGCACCCATTTTAATTGACCTCTTTTATGTATATGTCTCTTATCGTTCCGTCGTGACAGAGATTGGTTTGCTGGTATTTGAAACCCAGCATTTTGATAAATTTTTTATGCTTAATGTCGTCTAGCTCGTGAAGGCACATAAGCGGAGTGTCGCGCAATGCCATTAGCAGGCGAATGCCCATTTCAAGTTCTTTCTTGACACGGCGGTTGTAACTAAAGACGTTACAGTGAATCCACGTAAGACCATCGTGGTATTCATAAAAGACATCGAAATTCTGTGATTGGATTACAGGTACTCTCATGTCGCACCTCTTACCCTGGGGGTGGCGTTGGCCACACAACATCTTCCAGACTGGCGATGTCACTGGGTATGTTGGCTGGTAGATTTCTTAGGGATTGACGGTAGGTTGCCCAGGACTCTTTGACACCTGCATTGAAAGTGACATCAGGCATCTGTGTGTAATCAGAAGCTGCCAAAAGCTCATTACGAGTGATTCTTACATTGCCGACAATCAGGTCTCTTGGATTTTCTAGGTCATAGATTGTCTGGACGACACGTTCCTGGTCAGCGTCATAGATGTCTTGGTAGCCCTGAATCAAAGTGTCTATTGCATCTCCGCAAAACACATATTCGACCCAGGTTCCACCGACCTGTCCAAGCTGCTCATCCGTGAGAAACTGTGGACTTCCGTAAGGAGTGGTATTTTCTAAGCGCATATAAAACATTAGACGATACCTGTAGTTGTGCCTGACCAGTGCGCTGTTCCGCTGCGAGACTGGTTGGTGCTACCAGTGCCGGTGTCACTGTACATTTGAATACTGACGCGGAATCGCGTGGTCTGGGTGGTTGTGTTTGACAGGCTCCCGACCACCGGGATAGTAGTCCAGGAGTTACCGCCTGCTGCTGTCTTATGGCGTAGCGTTTGGATATGCACGTAGGTGCCCAAGGAGCCACCATTTACTGGAGCTGCCTCCAACTTCACATAGGCAGTATCCGTGGCAAAGGCACCGTCAAACACCATATTGATGCTCGGCGTATGAGGCTTCGAGGGGTTGCTGGCTGGACAATCAACTGTCATTAGCTCAACAAAACCAGCAGTAGTAGGACCAAATGTCTTGCTGGCACTACCTGAGAAAGCTGAGGTGGGATTCACATCCCCAACGATGTTGCCTGTTGTCAAATTCTTGATGAAAGCTGCTTCCATCGTTACAACACCATTGGTGATGTCGAAAACCTGAGTTCCTGCGAGTCCAGAGCCTGCTGCTGCAGGGTCAATTATGGTGAACTTATCAGCGAGAATCTTAAACGTACCAGTGGTGCCATTGTTATTTTGAGAAAAGCCTGTGACATAGCCATTGGAGTTCAAGGTCACGCCATACTTAGCAAGCAGGGTGTTGTCTGCCGCTGCACGAACAGATGCCTCAGTAGCCACCGAAGCCGTTATCGTATTATCAGCAGCAATCCTTGCATTAGCTTCAGCAGTATCCGCAGCAGCCCTTGCAGTTGCTTCAGTAGTGACACTGGCAGACACAGTACTAATGCTTGCTGCGTTAGCCGTATCGGCATTCGCTCTGGCGGTTGCTTCGCTAGTTACCGCCGCAGATAGCGTGTTGTTATTGCTTGTAACTGTGGATGTTAGTGACGTTATGTCTGAGGCTAGTGCAGTATCTGCATTCGCTCTTGCTGTTTGCTCACTGGCAATAGCGGCAGCGTTAGTCGCGTCACCAGAGTTAACTGTGGCCGTTAGGTTAGTAATGTCAGTTGCTAGGGCGCTGTCTGCGGATGCTCTGGCAGTCTGCTCACTAGTAATTGAGGACTGTGCCGCCGCTATGTCAGTACCCTGCTGATTGACTGTGGCTGTGAGAGTAGTTACATCGGAGGCTATCGCTGAGTCAGCATTTGCCCTAGCAGTAGACTCCGAAGTTACTGAAGCCTGGGTAGCCGCTATATCAGTACCTTGTTGATTCACGGTGGCAGTCAGGGTGGTGACATCCGAGGCTATCGCTGAGTCAGCATTAGCTCTAGCCGTAGACTCTGAGGTAACTGAAGCTTGAGTAGCCGCTATGTCTGTCCCTTGTTGATTCACGGTGGCAGTAAGCGTTGTAACGTCGCTTGCTATCGCTGTGTCAGCAGTGGCCCTAGCTGTTTGCTCAGCAACAATTTGTGCCTCTGCTGCCGTGAGGTCTGTGCCCTGCTGGGTCACCGTGGCAGTAATTGTCGTGATGTCTGATGCCAGTGCCGAATCTGCACTTGCTCTTACAGTCTGCTCATTTTGGATAGAGGCTTCTGCATTAGCGAGGCTGGCGTTAATACCCGTAGTCACAATTGTAAGGTCTTCCAGGTCCGAGCGTGTTGAACTCGAGTTCTGGTTGGTGTTGCTCAGCATGTTTTCTAAACGCTGAAACTCATCGACCACAAAGGTCTTAATACCTTTGTCGCCAGTCTCTAGCGTTGGGAAAGGCTTACGCTTATAGCCAGTAGGTACCTGGGACATAGCTACCTCCTGCCTGTAGTAGTTATCTCTGCATCAAACCCTGAGAAATCAAAGTTCTTGGTGTCCAGGACATCCATGCGATAGGCCAGGTAACGCCCAGCTGCTCGGGAATCAATCTTGTGTTGGTACGATGCGTCAAAGGTTACCTGGGACTCATAGGTAGGCGCAGAGTTCTGGAGGTCTGAAGCACCAAAGGTAAACTGGAACTGCATGTTCGAGGATTCTGTGGAGACCTGGGGGTAGATGCGAGACACCACCTTATACATCGATAGTTGCATCATCTCGTCCAGGTCTATACCTGTGCGCTCGACAAAAGGAGCCTTGTTAGCCTCACTGTCGTAGGGGGCAGACAGCATGCTTGAGCTGCCGGTGAGGTCCAGGCCATAGAGCTTGTGTGAGCTAATGCCGTCGGGGGTGCTACTCTTCCCTACGAAAACAATATGGCTGTCGTACCCAGCCTCCTGGCTGAAAAAGGTACCACCAAAAGTGTCATAGCTATCCGCTACGGTGGCGTAGGTTGCCGCAGTGGGTATAGACGCTGAGGCTGCTGCAGATACATTGGGGAGGTCCATGAAGGACCAAGTGCCATTCTTATAGTTGTACACGGCAGCTCGGTTACATTCTGTACCACTGGTGTACTCGGCCATGTCATCGCCAGACACATAACAAAAGTAAACTTCCTCCAGTGCGGGGTTAGCCTGGACAAAACACTTGTCAGTCTTAGCTGTGTTGAGGCTAGAGAAGATGTACTGCTTAACTTTCTCATCGACAATACTTTGCTTGCTATGAGTGTCGTGTATATAGATGTCATCAGTACCAAAAACAAAGTGTCTACCCTCGATTTCCACGGCACAGTTCTGGTTGATGACACCGACATCTGAGAACAGCTTTCTGAAGTTAAAGATAAAGTTGCCACCTGTGAACTCCATCAGGTAGACCTGGTCTCTCGAGTAGATAACAAAGTTAGTACCCAGGGACGCTCCGTCTAGGATGGGGGTCTTCATCTCGACCAGGTCATTGAAACCTGCGCTCTTGGTGGCATCAGATGCATCCCAAGAATCAGGGACAGAGTTAGCTACAGCGGGGTTGGACCAGCGCACTCTGGTGCTGTACCCAGTGCCACTCTCAGTGGTGTTTAGAGCCAACAGGAAGTCCCCATAGGCCCTTAGAGAGGCAGCCCTCCAGTTGGCATCCCAGTTGGGCAAAGAGGCAAACTGAGTGCCTCCCTGGGCCATATACACAGGTACCTTGTCCTCTCGATTTAGGTACGTAATGTCAGCCAGGGTGGTCGCTGTAAACTTCA
>Ga0115571_1001354_pt1 | contig 17340 bp, 16 predicted proteins | sample COGITO_mtgs_1205_FD_87293 | JGI IMG/M metagenome (GOLD analysis project Ga0115571, IMG submission 87293) | Pelagic marine microbial communities from North Sea - COGITO_mtgs_120531 | ecosystem: Environmental > Aquatic > Marine > Epipelagic | place: Germany:Helgoland, sampling site Kabeltonne...
GCTAGGGGTCTCCTCCCCTCTCCTCCTCTAATGGGTTCCACATGTGTACCCCAAACACCTCATCAGAGAACGAGCGCATCCCACAATCAAGCCAGTCATGTCCGAAGATAGAAAATCAATGTTAAAATTCCGGTTTGGAAAGAGGGTGCCTGACTCGGGGCCTCGGTTCCTCGGCTTCCTGGGTATCACAATGACCCCAACTACACCGGAACGCCGACAACAACAGGCACCGCTTCTCCAAAAACGCACGCTACCTTCGGCACCTTCGGCACCTTCGGAACCTTCGGCACCTTCGGCACCTTCGAAACCTTCGGAACCTCCGGCACCACCCTCGGCACCACCCTCGGCAACACCCTCGGCACCACCCTCGGCACCACCCTCGGCGCCACCCTCGGCGCTATCTTCTCGGCTTGGTGCTGTGCAAGTAGCCATTCACAACACACACACATCGCATCGCGTGGGCATTGTGTGGCCAACACCACACCACAGCAGTCATGACAGTACGATGGCTTCTTCCACATCTTCACCTCCGCAGACGAGAGCAGAAGGTCGTAGCTCAGCTGCGACAGTGAATCCATGACGAGCGGTTTTTTGAGAGGCGGTCCGGTTTGAGGGGTCTGGATTGAGGCGGTCCCGACCACAGGGGAACACATGTGTATCATTCATAACGTAGTTTGTGTTTAATATGTATGTTTTAATTAGATGACAATACAACGCTACAAGTGGATGTCTCTCAAGGACACATTGTCTTATGAAGATGAAGCAAAAAAGCTTCGTGTAAGTGAAGTAGCACGTTCGAATCGTGGTTTCATGAGGGCTTATGAGAGGGCAAGCGGTGACCCTTCGGTCATGTCTACGATGCTGGTACCTGGTGTCAATAGGACAACCTTTTGGGATAAGCGACGTGACGAATTTGTTGCGCGTCATATGGCACAGTATAGGAAACCAGGGGGCAAAACTAGACGCAGATGGCTAGCGCTTGGCATGTGGGCTTACAAGCCACCCGGGAGGGCACCGCAGTGATGATGGTAATGCTTGGTGATATCATTGTTGTCGTCATTGCTACTGTTGTCTAGTGTGTACAAGTCGTGGTAGTGAATAGACTAGACTTAAATTCTGTAATAATAATGTATTATTATTCTAAATGATATTCACGTTAGATCTTGTTGGTTCTACAATAATATTAGCCTGTTTGTGGCTTTTGGTTGTGTTTTCGTATATAAGTGGCAGAATGGTGAAAATGGGCGACCACGAAGATCCTCATAATAATTTGATGAGACCGGAGAACGATGTCAATGTTTGTAACTACGATTTTTTTGGGGTCGGGGGTATGCTTAATAATGCGCCACATGAAATAAAGTGTTACCTAGAATCCAAAGTTCACACTCAGTCCAAAGCCTTGTGGAAATTGTGTAATCATACATTGTATGATGTTCTACACGAGGCAAGAAATACCAAAACTTTAAATGTTGCAGTGTTTGTTGCTAATCTAGATGACCAGAGAAGAACCACTGTGTGGGGAGACCAACAAAGTGACAATTTAAAATCAATAATGAAACAATCAACTAATGACTGGAGGAGGGTTTTACATGACGGTCATCCTGATGATTTCAGAGCGGATGACCATGATATAAAAATAGCTGTCGTGGTGCAACCAGGGTCGGAAGGCAATTCAGAGCGTTATGGAGCGATCGACTGGCCCGCGAGTGATGATGTGACTCACGGTCTTCTTGATTTTGCTGCAAGTGGGATGTCAGACATTAGCTTCAGACATTACCATGCGAATCAGTTAAGAAACCTCAACTTGCACATGTCGGTGGTATTCGAGAACTCAACCTCGGATGGCACCTATGGTTATGTTGTTCGTCGCAATTACATGACTAGCAACAAGGACTTCCTAGTGGGACATTGTTTTACCAAGGGTGTCACAATCTATATTAATGATACAATGGGTGCGGATTTGCCATACAATCCGTGGCTTACATATTTTATTATAGTATGCATTACGTGTTTCGTGATTTTTGTGGCCATGGAATTGATTAGTTTCAGAAGAATTTCCCCACTTCTCGTGGTTTTCGCGGCATTCTTATCTGCAGGTATCGCAACCATGGTTTGCAACAAACTGATTAAAATACCGTCTCCCCCGGTCGTGAATGGACACCCGAAACGATTCTCGAGTGACGTATTCCCTGTATCTCTTCTTACTCACGAGTTAGGGCACACTCTGCTAATGGTCGACCATTATAAAGTAAAACTATCCGGAAGTGGGGGTGTAGTATCCACCAGTTTGCCTGGTCCAACGAAACTGTTTTCGTGCGTGATGATCCCGGTCAGCGTTATGGGAGCCGAAAATCACATCACCCACCTTGATGCTGCTTATGTAAATGCGATGTGGTCCATGAAGCAGGGGAGAGACTATGTGTACAGCTCTCCTACGACTGGCGGAGAGCTGTGGAGATTGAAGAGCGATGCAAAAGCAGAACCTATAGATCATGGGGCTAGGGCATCTGCTTTCATTGAAGATTTCGTATCAACAAATAGTATTGATGAAACAACAAAAAACAATTGTGCACCACAAAGCCTTCTACCCAGGGGGGTCGGGGGTATCAACATACGACTAGAGTCGATTGATAATCTACCTGAGGGTGCAACAGCAAACGATAACATGTCCCTCGGCCCTGGAGCGTGTGTCACCCTCGGGGATATCAAAGACCTATTTGAGAGGAGTTGCGCGTGGAATGACGCATTGAAAGTGTACGAACCACAGGCTGTATGCAATCCAATAAATACAAAACGAGTATCACTCACAGGAAACAGATATTACTTGCACCAATACATGAATATTTGGGCGTCTCCTTTAGAATTGATGTTCGTGATTTACCTCACACACCGATTCGTATCATTATGGAAGAAGAATGAACTAGAAAATATGAAAACTATATACCAGGGGGGGCAGGAACTTCATTACAGAGAACTTTTAGATTGGCCTACGATCATTATAATATGTATTTTCATCACCATATGTAAAGTAAAAGCAGAAAATGTGCAAAGATGCGTTGGTTGTGAGGACAGCATTGCAAACTGGGTGACTAGAGTTGTCATACTTTTAGCAGTCCCCATGCTCCCGCTCCTCGCGCGCCGTCTTGGGGTTTTGTTAAGAGACGAGGTGACAAACTCATACCAAGCTCGAGAAGGTCGCGAAACTGAACGATTGCAAACTAAATTGCAAAATCAGGGTGTAGGTGTAGTACCACGAGTTTAGATTTCCCCTCTTTGTATCTGAGACATCTCCAATCCTAATTGTAATATGTTTCCATTTTGTTTTTGTGATTGGAGTGGTAGTTGGTTTTGCTTTGTAATCAACCTTCCAAATATACCCTCTGGTCCTTTTTTGAGTCTGTTATCATATTTTTTTAGTTTTGCTTTACCTTTAACATAATGGAGTGGTGGAGAGCCTAGTGCCCAGATTTCAATGGGTGACTTAGAGTCTGAAAAACCTTTTTTCCATGAGGAGGTGGCCCAGGCTCCTGATGTCCATTCTGTATCTATTTTTCTGTTTAATCTAGTGGAAAACAAAATACTCTTTAAGTATGTTGATGTTTTCCAACTTTCTTGTCCCGTTTGCATTACTGAGTCATAAAACTCCGGTTCATTCATGTTGGAAAACGGACTTTTCGATTCAGGCTGAATAATCCACTGTATGAAATCAAGTACTATGGATACGGAATGTGCACATGCCACACATACATCTGTGTAATCAAAAGAAGCGTCTTCAAAATTGATAGTTTTTGATTGCTCGGGTTTGCTAAAATTAATATTATATATTTCAGAAAGCCTAAAAACCAATCGTGGATCTAAAGCCTTTTGTAGATTTTCGCAAAAAACTTTCAAAGTTCGTGATGATATCATTTTATCTTTGGCTTTTTTTCGCGACTTTGGTGACGTTGGTTCAGCGAATTCTTGCTCTGTAGCTTGTGCATCTTTTGCTTGAGCTTGTTCCACTTCACCTGTTAATTCTTCAATTCTTTTATCCTTAGCACTCATTTGAACCTGTAGTTGTTCCATTGTTGCTAAGGTTGTTGCGGCCTGTGTTGTCATCTGTTTAAGTGTTTCCGATTCTTTTCCTAGTTCTGCTTTAGTTTGCTTTAATTGCTCTTCTAGTATTGCTTGATTTTGCTGCAATTTATCTATCTCAGATTGTTGTTGCTGCACTTCTGATCGGTATTGAGCTTTGAGTTCTGCTATGCGTGATTGTTTTTGCTGCACTTCTGATCGGTGTTGACCTTCGAGTTCTGCTATGCGTGATTGTTTTTGCTGCACTTCTGATCGGAGTTGACGTGTGGCTGCAGTTGCTTGTGCATCTTTTGCTTGAGCTTTTTCCACTTCACCTGTTAATTCTTCAATTCTTTTATCCTTAGCACTCATTTGAACCTGTAGTTGTTCCATTGTTGCTAAGGTCGTTGCGGCCTGTGTTGTCATCTGTTTAAGTGTTTCCGATTCTTTTCCTAGTTCTGCTTTAGTTTGCTTTAATTGCTCTTCTAGTATTGCTTGATTTTGCTGCAATTTATCTATCTCAGACTGTTGTTGTTGCACTTCTGATTGGTGTTGACCTTCGAGTTCTGCTATGCGTGATTGTTTTTGCTGCACTTCTGATCGGAGTTGACTTTCGAGTTCTGCCGCTGATTTTTCGTCTGCCGCTGGTTTTTCGTCTGCCCGTGTGGCTGCAGTTGCTTGTGCGGCTTGCAATTCTGGGGCTGCCGATACCGCGTCTGTCTCGGCTTGTACTAATTCCAATGCTGTGTTTCTCGCTGCCAATTGTTGTTCTTCTTGTTCTTTCTGAGCTTGCAACTGTGCTTTGATAGCCGCCAAATCTTGTAGTACTTGTTGTAATTGTTCTCCCATTCTGGGTACGACACCGGGTTGTCCGGCTTGTGTCTGTACCCCCGTCAACATCTGAATTGGTTGTATTTGGACCTGTGGTGGTGGTTGTTGATTTCTTTTCTTTATTTCTCTTGCTATTACTCTCATTTTAGTTTGTATGTTTTGAAGTTTGTTGTTTAATTTTGTAATGTTTTTGAATTTTTCCTTTTCAAATCCAGATGCCGTACCCTCATTTATTTTTTTAGCCGTACTTCTAAGAATTTTTCGATTAGTTTCTTCATTTATGTTTATTTTGTTTTGTTGCATGTTGGATTTTGTCGTATTTTTTGGCATTTTTGGCGTTTCTGATGGCGTTTCTAATTGAGTTTCTGATGGTGTTTCTGATGGTGTTTCTGATGGTGTTTCTAGTGGCGTTTCTGATGGTGTTTCTGATTTATTGCTTAAAATATTTTGTATGTTTTGTTGCATGCTTTGTATTTTAGAGATTTCTAATGATTCATCAAATTGTGGATTTTCGGTATCTAGGTTTTCTAATACTGTGTTTAACTTTTGACTTATTAATTTATCTTGTTCAAATTCATTTTTGCTTGTAAGATTTGATATCACTGCTTCTTCTTGATGTCTCTTTTTCAATTCATTTGCAGCTGAGGCTATTTGTTTTTGTATCGCTTCACTTTCCCCCTCTGGCATTGACTTGGAAGCTTTTTTGATTGCAAAAAGATTTTTTAGAGAGTCCGACATTTTCACTCTGAATGATTTTTCTGATGATCTTGATAATTTTATAATCCCGGACAACACTTGACTTGCTTCGCTTGCGTCGATTCGTCCTCCCTCATCTTCGAACGGATTACTTCTGCCCTTGACTACAAGTGTCGTGAGACCCATACCAAGACCAACCACCAAGCTTGTTGATAGAAGAACAACGGCCATCCCTTTTTATTGGGTATTATATTAATTATGTTTTTTGGAACGTCCTTTTACGATGTAATCACGCAATGAATTCTGTCCAGCTGATTATGATACAGCCTCCCCCCATCACTCACTTCAGATGCACTACTCTCCTTTACCTTAAAAAGGAACGTTCGAAATTAAAATGTCATAGTATTGCAAATGACATTACATTCCCAAAGTAATAATAAACCAATGCATGTGTCGAAAAAGAGGAAATATGGGGTAAACATGACATCAAAGTCGGAAAATAGGGCGGCAAGAACTTTGCAGAGATGGGCTAGATCAAAAATTAGTACAATGCGAGAATTTGTCGAAGCTCATCGACAAAAAATTATTGAGGCATCCAAGAAGTCGAATAGATTCATCAATGCATGGATGGAAGATAGTTATAACACGACAATACAGAATGTGATCGACAACTTCATCAATTCCTATGGAAGTGCCAAAAATGGAGCAGGGTATGTTTACAGGTCGTTGTTATTATCACACAAGACAGCAGAGTCAATCATAGGAGGTACCACACTGACAATACCACACGAGAAGCCATCATCGTGGACACTGAATCCAATGATGGCTGTAGGGTGGCAAGATCCACGACATAAATCCCTATCGGTGGTGATCTTACGAATGAAAACCGCTTCAAATGTACCTAAACTCTTCATTGGTAGCTATAAGCCACCCATAGATATGCTACCAAATTCAAATCCAACAACCACTAAATTTGCGAATCAAGCTGAAGTGATTGTTGCAAAAACGAACCTTATTGTAACGCGCGCCCGGTTGGTCCCTATCGGCATGCTCACTGGTGTGAATTCGACTGGAACAAATCACAAACATTTGCCTAATACCTGTGAAGGTACGTTAAGCCGTCATGAAGCGGGCCTGAATATTCCAGGGTATACGCATTTTGGTAACAAAAATCGTCTGATGCCATCTGTTCTATTGGTCGATGTGTATCCTAAGAAACTTCTAACACTTGAACGCGCATCGCCTCGCCGCTCGCCCTCGCCTCGCCGCTCGCCCTCGTATCCCCGCTCGCCCTCGCCTTGCCGCTCGCCCTCGTATCCCCGCTCGCCCTCGCCTCGCCGCTCGCCCTCGCCTCGCCGCTCGCCCTCGCCTCGCCGCTCGCCCTCGTATCCCCGCTCGCCCTCGCCTCGCCGCTCCCCCTCGCCGGTGCCTCCATAGACAAACCTCGTTCAAAAAAACCACCAAGAAATTTCAAACTTAACAAAATGAGTAAACAGACGTACAACAGAAAGTTACGGCTAGCTCCAGTCACTAAACATTTTAAAGAACCGTCCGATTCACCACGTTCATAAGTGCATCTTGATGACTGGTTGCGTTATCATATGCAGCCCTTCTTTGTGCATCAACTGCGGAATTTTGCGTATCATAAACGTGTAGTCGTCTTTGTATATCGCGGTCCATACGTGCCTTCGTACGTTCTGTGTCACTTATATTGATGGGTGGTCCCGGCCCTGACCTTCTCAGATTCTCTTGTGTCAAAGGAACTATGGTTGGGGCCTCGCGATGCTTTCGTGAGCGCTTCTCAGATGGAAATCCCATCTGAGCGTGTCTTACATAATCTTTGACATCACGTTTTGAATTTGTCTCGGCAGGTTTCCATGAAATAAATATCAAATTGGACCCTAGATATTCTGCGGAAAATCCATCATTTTTCAGAGAGTGAATCATGTGGTTGAGCACTGACTTGGCTTCACGTAATGCACTGCCGATCACCACCATTGGCACTTGGTAGACCAGGAAGGTTTGTTCCGGGTGCTCGCGTATGAAGCGCTGTAACCTAAGTTTACAAGCGTTTAAGTGTTTGTTGTGAGACTGGTGCTCTCGTGTGTAGTACATTCCGTTCGCTCTCGTGGCGTCTGAGGCATTGAAATTGATATAGGAATCTTCTTCCATATTACTATTTGTTCAAAAAAAAAAACGATCGAGCGTGCCCGCCCCGCCATTTGACAATCTCACTTCCGGCATTTCTCGACGGTTGTGCATGGAATGCTCTAATTCGTACACCTTCTGGCACTAATGACATATATCATAGGTAGATCATTTCCTTTTTATGATTTTTTTAAGTTTTGGACAATAAAATCTATCACTACAACCATCTGCTGTGCACCTACTTTGCCTAGCAAAAATATACACAAAAGATAAAATCAGTAAAATTACACCCCACAAATTAGATGGTAACTCGCTTGGTGGAGTGTCGCACATAGGACAAGCTGACAAAGTTTGGATAGTACTTACGTGAAGAGCCTGTCTGGCAAGGGGTGGACCACTCGCCTGAATCAAAATTCTGTAATCCGCATACATAGCAAGTCTTGAAAACATTGCATCCAACTGTACATCATATGGGCCTTCCAGGTGTTTGATTGCTTCTTGACGTCCTTGTGGTGAAAATAAAAGAGCATGATTTCCCCAGTAGTATTGTGTCAAAATATCAAAATTTTTGAATACTGATGGCTTTGAGCTTTTTGAACGTTCATACATGATGGGTCCAAAAACAACCATATCATAATCAGATGAATAGAGTAGCATTTCATCTATTAACTTGGGAAGATCTGGTGATGGAATGCAATCGTCTTCACATATAAGTATTGGTCCACTTCCTAATTTAAGTATTTTTAAAAAAGATAAAATCAGGCCTATTGCACCTGGTGTGCTGAGTTCATGGTGATATTTTCTTCCATTTTTCAAATTTTCGAATCCATTCAAAGTTATAAGGTTTTCATCTAATAATTGTTGTGGAGTTTTCGATCGTAAATCAACTGCCTGAAAGAAACTAGCATCTTTTAAAACTTTTTGTACAGGATGGTTGACTTTTGGACTTGTCGATATAATACGTACTTCTACCATTTATTGATGACAAAGAAAAAAATGTTAATATAAGTAAATATGCCACGAAAAGTGAACAAATCACTGTCAAAAGAATCGTTTTCTTTGTTTGCGTTTATTAATGGTACTTTCGGTCTAAGAAGTCACTTTATAAGAGCTCTGTATGTGCTTTGGATAACATCATCAATTAGTTTGATTGTATTGAATCTGATTGGATGGAAGAAATCAACTTTGTTGCAAATACTTACTTACGTGTTATTTACAATGTTTATAGTACTGATATCATCGTTTTCTGCAACCTGTTTTAGGTTTGGTGATTGTCCCCATGCAGCATACGCTTCAGCTAGCATGGGAATACTTATCATTTCTGTATCCACATTAAGTTACAATTAATATGTTTAATTATAGTAGATGGCAGCAATCACCCCAATAAACACCAACACTACGACTTTGAATTTTTTGACTAACGAATCTTCACAAAACAACACACAGTCATGTAGAGCGCCATTTCGAGACGATACATTGTCAATGTTGAAGAGTAATTTTTATCATTTACACAAACATAACATAAAGCCTCTAACAGACAGTATTCGAAAGCAGAAACTAGTTAGAGGATCCAACAACAACAATTCTATCAAATATTTGAAAAGCTTACAAATGTTTGATCAAAATACTCCCAGAGGGAGTGGGTCCAGAGATGTTATGTATGAACTTCACCAGTATTATAAAATACGCCCTGCGGAAAGGAGAAGACTTCTGAATACAGTATACTCTGATCCGTTTCAGCCTCCTTATATTTTCAATGAAAATAGAGTTCTTTTGTCGCGTGGTCCATGCAAATTTCCTCAAAAAGATGTAGAATCTAAAACTTTCACAGATAATACGGGTAATTATAGATACTGTGTAAGAAAGGCAAACACCAGAGGGCAGGTGAAACTTCCTGCGGAACTACATAAGCTATTAGAACATGCCGTACACTGGGGAGCGTATAAAGCAAATAAATATAGAAGAGAAGACGGAAATTCAAGAAATGCCGACAGAGTTTTGAAAATATTCAAAAAGGGACATAAAGGGACCCCGTGGAGTCCTCACAATCACAGTGGTGTTTTCCTGGAAAGATTATCGAAAACATTAAATGTAGGAAATTTGCCAACGCTGAGTGAGACAAGTACAGATCCCTCGTTTGAAATATGGTCGTTAATTCAGTCTCATATGTGGACTGGCCACAGGTGTTTAATTTCGCAATATAGAAGAAATTTTGCAAAAGGATACGGGAAAGGACTTCCACGGGGGGGTGGCGGAGGTGGAAGAGGTGGAGGGGGTGGCGGAGGTGGAGGAGGCGGAGGGGGTGGCGGAGGGGGTGGCGGAGGTGGCGGAGGTGGAGGGGGTGGCGGAGGTGGAGGTGGTGGAAGTGGTGGAAGGGGGGGTAATAATAACAACAATAACAACAACACAGGAGGTCGCAACCGTAGTGGTGCTTCTGGTGGTTATAATGGTGGTTATAATGGTGGTTATAATGACGCTATGGGCGGGGCTAATAATGGCGCTTTGGGTGGAGCCAATAATGGCGCTTTGAATAGGAGTAGTAATAATGGTAGATTATCTGGGATCGGAAGCCTCTCTAGCATTTCAACAAACGGGGAGGGTAATCCATCGAGTTATGAAACTGTAAGATCTGGTTTTACCAGACTCCGTTCTGACGGAAGACCTAGACAAGTTTTGAAACGCAAACGTCCAAAGAACAAGAATGTCTAACCCTAACAACACTTTCACGCGCCTCTGATACGTTTGACAACAAACTCAATTAGTGTCAAACAAGTATCAATGTTCAAATTAATAATCAACACCCACGCAATTTTTGTGTTTTTTTTTTATTTTTTTTAATAGTAAATATTATATGAAGAAAGCCGCGCTGGAGATAAAGCAAATTCTAGACCTTGATGATCCTATTTCTAAGATACTTTTCATTCTAGGACTTACCAACATGGTAGTCGCACTAATGACCAGCCCACTGAATGACTTTTCGATTGAATTAGCTCTTCAACAGATAGTCAATCTCTTGTTCATGTTGTATGTGCTTTCTTGCTTCAAAAACGGTGATTGCAATATCTTTGCTTTCATGATATCTATGTTAACGATCGCTCTTTTGGCTGGCGAGATTTCGCTAAGAGTATTTTACATGTAAATTTAATGTTACTTCATGAAAGATGATACCTAAAAATATTTTCATGTTTTGGAAAGGAAAACGATCAATATTAGTTAATGTTTGTTTAGAAAGAGTAAAAAAACTACACCCAGGTTTCAAAATAGAAGTTCTAGATGCTCCTATAGAGAAAGTTCATGGATACGATTTGTTGAGCGTACAACATCAGAGCGACTGGGTTCGCATTTGCGCAATCGAAAAATATGGGGGTGTTTGGCTGGATGCAACTTGTTTTTTGATAAAACCTGTTACTGAATGGGTAAATATGATCAACACGCGATTACAAGGATTTTCTGCTCCATTTTCAGACGAATGTCTTGAGAATTGGGCATTTGCTGCCCCTCAAAATAACGAACTTGTTCGTGTATGGAAGCAAAAGTTTAAAAGTGCAATAGAAATAGGATTCGACAAATTCAAACATGACAATAAACATTTGCAAAAAAATCATCCAATTTTAGACCACATGCCGTACTTGACTATGCACGGCTGTTATGTTTTTGCAAGTAAGATGACAAACATGAAAGCTCTTATGAAAAAATCTTGTGATGGTCCATTTCAATACTTATGTAGAAAAGGATTTGATACTGATAAAGCAGTCAAATCCTTGATAAATACTGATCATATTACAACACCCTTTGTAAAGTTTCGTGGAGCAGAACATGCTTATTTACAAGGAAGTCCTTACATATTATTTTTATTTTTGTTTAAGCATCATTATGTAAGCGGAATTGAGTTGTTGTCTATTTATTCAACATTGTTTTTCTTGTTCTTGTTAGTAACTATTTACTTTATGGTAACAGCTTTTTTCTAATTTAAGTTACTTATATTGTTCCATACGTGTCTTATGAAAAATACATTTAGTACAACAAATATTGCTCAAATTTGGATCATTGAAATCCACGTGCCACCATCCTCCATTAAAATTCATTCCAAACACGTTTATCGACTCAATATTGTCATCATTCTGTAAGCTGCTTAATACAGCAGTTCCAGTGGAGATTCCAGATGTTGCATTTCCATGAATATTTTGTTTTATGCAGTTGTTGTATACCTTCTTTGACTTCATTTCTTGAACATTGCGATCATCATCACACAAGTCTTCATAAACGTGTATGGGTTTTATGAGTTTATGATATTTTACCTGATAGTCTTCAATAGTCTTGCAGAAAGGTATAACAGGCCAAATTGTAGAATCTTTTTGTGATAGATGAATGGTGTTGTTTCTCAGAACAAGTACATCAGTTCTTTCATCTTTTAATTTGTTTTTTTGATCATTGAATCTTATTATACAATTTTGTGAGTTGATAAAATATCTATCTGCTTTACTTATTGGTCCATTTCCAACAACAGCAATGCTACCTTCGCACACATTGCTTAATGAAATATATCTAGTTTGCAGTTGTACGTATACAACTGCAAAAATGATAATGAAAACGATGGTGAGTATATACATCTGGTATATACTCACATATAAAAATTGTAAAAGATGTCGTAGGATTACGTATAAACAAAGCCACTGTACCCAAAGTACATGATAACATCATACCGGGCATCAACATACTTAACTTACATGTAACACCAACTTCAACAGTAACACAGCAGACCCGAGCGAGCACCAAACCGAGCGGTCACTTCCTACGCGTCCTTCACGAGCCATGGGTGCTGCGTCCAATGTCAAGCCCTCCTGGTAATGTCAATATTTTAAAGTCTTAAAAAAGTAACTAAACCAGGGACTGCGAGCGGATGATTCGTGACCAATGGGGATATACGTAAGCGGACGGGTCTGTTGGGGTCATGCATACCCACGGAATCGAACGTGGACAATGTCGTTTTAAAACGTTTATTTGGCAGTCCTGTATTTTTATAGAGATCATTGTTTTTCAGCCATCTAGCCGAGGCGTGCAAATGATCGATCGGTACTGCTAGCATTTGGTGCAAACGTGAATTTATGGTACTGTTCTGAAAGCCTTTCCAATGACCACCAGACCCAACGACATCAGCGGCAAGACCCCAGTCGATAACCTTGAAGTCCAATTCCACTTTGCCATTGTGCGTGTTCCAAAAAACCAAGATGTTGTTGCCGTGCAGATCACCATGCTCTATTCCTTTGTTGTGAAGATGTCGGATGAAACTCCGTATTTTGTCCAGCAGAACAGAGCCTCCTTGTGGTGGCCTATAGGCCATACTCTTAACATACGAACTTAAAGTCTGAGCAGCTGCTCCGCTGCTCGGGTTTGTTGCCAGTGATTGGACTGTGTAGTATTCATTTTTGCCGGGGGGATGCGCTGTAATATATGGTATTGTGATATGCTTCTTATAAGCGCTGTTGACAGTATCATACGCGTACTTGTGCATGTCTTGTTCATGCTGTGCCAACAGTCTCGGGTCTGAAGTACTGAACCTCTTAACAACTACATTTGTACCGTTTTTCATTTTACCGATCTTTGCAGTTCCATGAACACCACGCATGATTCTCGATGTTGCGGTGTTGTAAATATTTTTTGCTGTTTCATGCGTATCTTTGGCGTCAACGAATTCCGATTGCGCTTCATCGTTTCTTATGTTAAAAAAACATTTTAAAAAACCAATCTTACTGTAAAGATGAGTACCGTGCCTGTACTAGATGACGTACAAGTCAATTGCTTTCTACTCGGTTGTATTCTTGGGCTAGTTATAAATTACCCCAAGCTCATTCACGGCTGCGATTCCCGTGATGTGGTAAGATCGAAGTTTGTGGAGAACAACACTTGCTATCGTTTCAAGCCTCGTGTTGTAGCCTGCGGATGGCACCAGGAGGTCCCAGCTCTCAGAGATATACTTTCCTCTACTGGTCCAGCTTCTTCATCTTCTTCTTCAGCGGCAGATCGATAACTGTCGTGTCGATCCAGGCAGACACTACAGACTTGATGTCCATGAAGAGGAGGTATATGTGGAAAGTATCGTCCGAATTAATCAGATCATCAAGGCCACTGGTACCGTGGGTGATGTAGTGGTCAATGTACATCTTGATGGTGCTTTTGTTGTAGTCCATCATCTCCATGCAGATGGAACAAAGACTGTCTGATATCTCCCCCGGCATGTCGGGGACCTCGACCTTATTGAAGCCCAACCGTAGCGATATCATACCGGAGATGATGACGGCAAAAATGTAGTCATCGATGTCGTTGTGTCTGCAGTTGGCCCTGGTAGTATAGGCGGCCACAATAGCGTGGGTTTTCACGAGAGCCTTCACAACAGCCATCTCTAGCGAGCACGGAGACACCAGGTCGTCATGTTGGTCCCAGCTACCCTCCGGGAGCTCCAGAAGGGGGCGCATCCCCAGTGCCGATCGTGCCGATTGCGATTCGTCTAGGCGATGCCAGCCGCAATCTATCCGGTCCGGTTTGAGTGGGTTCCACATGTGTACCCCTCGAGAATCCAGAACCAAACGGACTAGAGGGGCCCCGCCTGATGACCTCAAAGGGGGTACACATGTGTGTCCCTTGTGGTTACAATCAAACTCATCCAACTGACAACAAGGTAGATACGCGCGAAGCGCGAGAGAGATACGCACGCGAAGTGACCTACCAATGGTGGTGCGGTCTTATTCAACGTCCATCCGGCTGCTTCTGCGTGGGGAAACCGTACTTTCACTTCCAGTGCGCTGTGTCATGACTATCAAGGACGACGATGATCTGCAGCCCGCCGACAACTGCTCCTCCTGGCGAAAAAGGGAGGATGAGATCATTTTGACGTATGTCGAAGCCCCTGGTCTGAAGTGGGCCGATATCGCATCACTCCTTCCGGGTCGCACTGTCAGTAGTTGCCGCAACCGATATATGCGCATGAGGAAGAACCTGGAGAAGTATGGCGAGATTGTTGACGCGAGGAAGAGCGGCTACCGTAGCAACTCCATCAAACCCATCAAGAAGAAGAAGATGAACAAGAAGTCAGATGACGACACCGTCCTTCTTAACGATCCCTGCGATATGCTTATTCATCAGATAGTGCTTCCGTCTGAAGATGAACTGTTCGCAGACATCTTACCGGCTGGCGATGACGAGATCTTCGACCTGGATGACCTTGTTACGACACCATTCCCTGAGCGAAACTACCGGTCCCGACAGTCGACCATGACGTCCGGCTCCTCGGATCGGTCGGAAGACGAACTGATCAGTGTTATTCTCATGAGCGCGAGTGTTCTAGCTGGTGGATCGGTTGAGTGAAGTTGTCTGTATCCCGTCTCCGAATATGGATAAGTCATGATGTGTGTGTAAGACTGTCAGTGTGTGGACTTGAGAAGGAGGGAAGTTAGTGGTCGCTCCGTTGAGTGTGACTGAAATAGGAAGCGATCGTGTTAACAAAATTGTGTATATGCTGTCTGTGGATTGAGTAGCAAAGTCGGGATATAGAATCGGTACGCACAAGGGTGGATCAAATCCCTTGGGTATATTGAAGTTTTTCAACTGAAGTAATGAATTTGTTATCAAAGTTTGTATAAAAGAACTCTCGTTTCCATTGATAAGTGGTGGTCTGCATACGGAAATAGGGTGTTCCATTTCACTGCTATTCATTTTCATTAGTCTTTGATATATTGTATCATTGATGTCAAAGTCACCTGCTGTCTCGAATTCTAATTGTGACGATGGTGTAATGGAAAGTTTTATGTTGTGAATGTTTCTTTTCACTTTGTTCACCTCTGATATCAATCTTTGAATACTTTTGTTGTAGTCGTGGTGATTTCTCTCGACAAGAGACGACCCTTGTATGGTGAAATTTCCGACATAATGTAATTTTTGGTTGTATGTACCGTCTTTTAGTATATACACATCTATTATTTCGACACTAAAAATGTTGTAAATTGGTGTGGGTTGTACAGTCACTCTTAGCTTCGAGTCTGATTCATGAGTGAGTGTAGTGGTTACATTTTTATTCCATCCGCTTGCTTCGTCAGATCTGCATGAAATGTGTAGCGAGTTTGTTGTTGTTTGTTTCCATGAATTGTTTGTGAGCTCGATTACAAATGAAAATCCCTGTATCACGTTCTGCACAGACAGTGACTCCGTTCCTGTCATGTTTGACAGAACTTGTGTTGTTACGAAATTGATTTGCGGAGAATATATAGATGTTCCGTTTCTTAAGAATTGTGGTGCAAACTCTAATGTAAGTGGAGTGTCAACATTTATATTGAATGTTATTGGTGTCGCGTTAGGGATGACGAAAACAAATGATTCTTCTCCAAAATTTTCAATACTTGTATTCTGAGATATTTGATTTGACGGGAAACTTTGATCGAATTGTGATCTTAAGGAAGATAATATGGCATTCGAGTCAGCAATGAAGATGCCGTCAAGGAGTCTAAACTTTATGCGAATATCTGAAGTCCACAATTCATCCTCTGTTATTAGATCTCGGTCAATCATTATGAATGATTCAACAGGATTGACAATTAGGAGTGCATTCTGATTCAATAAGTTGTTGTTACTGAGCCTTGTTGGTAGCCCGCTAGATGTAAGCAAATCCACACTAATACTTGTTTCAATAACTGAAGTGATGTTGAAATCGTTACTTGTCTGTTGGGGTATATCTAAGAACAAATCGGATCCTGATGTGGATAGTACAAAATCTACTGACTGTATGAAAGTAGTCCATTCAGGAGAATCTGAAGTTATGGAAGATCTGATGTGATCACAAAAGGACTGATATGCTGTCTGAGTTAGCAGTGTAGTATCTTGCCATACATCGTCATTTGCCCGCAGTGTGATTCTTGTTGATCCAGTCCAAAAGTCTTTCTCTGATATTATATCCCCATCATCTGTAATTACCTCAAGCTTGCCTGGAGACGGTATGAGTAACTTTGCGTGAGGTACAATGACTGGTATGTTTGTGAGAGCAGACCTTATCAAATGTGAAGGAAGCGACTGAATGGAGATCGTTTCTGGGTGTATTATGTTTATGTTTCGATCGAACGTGATAGTGATAATCTGTTCGGATGTTCTGGTCACATTGGCATTGCTTATGAGTGTGCTGGCTCCCAGTGTGTTAATTGGTGATGGCCTGCTTGTTTGAAAGTGTACAGGGTCAGCAGCATAGAACGTTTGAGATGTGATGATATTGCTAAGTTCCGATTTAATGGTAATTATGTCGTCAATCCAAGTTTCGAATCTTAATGTCAAAACAATGTTCATATTATTGTTTTGCATGGTAGATTCACTGATGATAGAATCTCCTTCAAAGAATGTTCCTGAAACAATACATTCTGACAGTGATTCATCACCTGGTATGACAGATATCTCTTCTGTTGTAAAAGTATTTCCGTTTGTAAATATCTTGAACTGTATGGAGCCGTTTGAACTCAAATTTATGACAGCGTTGGGTTCAGTGAAAATGACGAGTTCTTGTGAATTTTGCAAGGCGGTTATTTGAAAACTGTATTGTTTTATGTTGTCGGAATATATTTCTTCTATTCTATCTAC
>Ga0115571_1001355_pt1 | contig 17339 bp, 18 predicted proteins | sample COGITO_mtgs_1205_FD_87293 | JGI IMG/M metagenome (GOLD analysis project Ga0115571, IMG submission 87293) | Pelagic marine microbial communities from North Sea - COGITO_mtgs_120531 | ecosystem: Environmental > Aquatic > Marine > Epipelagic | place: Germany:Helgoland, sampling site Kabeltonne...
GCTGAGAAATAGCAACAGTAGTGGTATCCATAGAGGGTAGAAGCTCAGTTCAAAAAATCCATCAAACATAGGAAGTGGAAAGTCAATAAACCCTATAAAAGCAAAAGAGATAAAACTGATGCTGAGGCCAATGATGACACTTAATGCGGTCAATATTAAAATAACCCCCACTATTTTCACTAAGGATTTAAGTAGAAGGGCTAAAAGGTTTTCTAAGAGGGCGAAGAAATTTTTTGATTTTTTTTTTAATGAAGATTTTGCTTGGTCATAATCCACTTGATTTATTTTTTCCTTGACATCCTCAAATTCTTCTTTAATCTTACGTTCGATATTGACAATATTAACGGGTTCACCTTTCATCTTAAGTTTATCAGCTCTGCTTTCTGCTTTCGGAATTAAAACCCATAAAATCCCGTAAATTAGTGCAAACGATCCTCCTGAGAGAAAGGTCAATAATATGAATAGCAGGCGAATCCATACTGCATCAATTACGAAATAGTGTCCTATTCCAGAGCCAACTCCTCCAATATAGCGGTCGTCAGTATCTCGAAAAAGCTTTTTTTCATTGGATTTTTTGGTTTTTCTTGTTTGAGGTTCTTCTTCCAAAATAAAGTCTTCAGGCTCTCCTAGTGTTTCAATCATTTTGGTAACATCTTCTTGATTGATCACATAATCATTGTGTTTTTTGGATGCTTGAAATAATTCAGCAATTCGAGCCTCAATCTCCTCTAAGATTTCTTCTTTACCATCAGTTTCAGAAAAGGTTATTTCTAATTTTTTCAAATATTGATTGAGTACTTTATAGGCTTCCTCGTCAATTTGGAAAAAAGTACTGGCCAGATTGATATTAACCGTTTTGTTCATTTTATTTAATTTTAGATTTGGTGATGATATTAACAGCTTTATTGAGCTCTTTCCAGGCAGATTCGAGATCAATTAAAAATGTTTTTCCTTCTGGAGTTATGGAGTAGTACTTTCTTGGAGGGCCTGAACTGGATTCTTCCCACCGATAAGTCAATAGTTTTGCGTTTTTTAATCGACTCAAGAGGGGGTAAACAGTTCCCTCAACGACTAGCATCTTCCCTTTTTTTAAGGAGACCAAAATTTCAGACGTATATAAATCCTTGTTACAGATTAAAGATAATATACAATACTCTAAAACTCCCTTTCGCATTTGAGCCGTAGCGTTTTCTATTTTCATCTTGTTTATTATTACTTTGTATTACAAATATATGTATAAAAGATAGTATTATGCAATACATAGTAATAAAATTTTTTTTTATTTTTTTGTAAGAAAATTCCTTCGTTAAAATTTAAAATAAATCCTATGAAGTATTTTTTACCATAACTCGAATTTATTTGAACGACAAGGCTATTTAACTTCCGTTGTTTATTTATAGTGTTTGAGAACGGTCTATTAAAATATTTATTAAGTTTGCTCCGTGAAATGGTTGTTGCAATAGCAAATTAAAAGGGAAATTGGTGTGAAGCCAATACTGTACCCGCAACTGTAAGCTTAGTCCGCATAGCGGATGATTTTCAAAAATTCTTTACCACTGATTTTATTCGGGAAGGTGTTTGGAAATACGCAAGTCAGGATACCTGCCATTCATAGTGATTTGGATCTTCGGGGATAAAGAGTCGAATTGCTGTAAGGATATTATGTCCCTTTATTATTATATTATGAAATCAGTAAATGCCCTGCTATGGGTAGTAATGCCTTTTTGTGCCTTGTTGGCGCAAAATCAAACAGTGGACAGTCTTGCTGTTTCTACCAATTTTTTGGATGAAGTTGTTTTAACCGATTCAAGATTTGCACTAAAACGTTCGCAATCGGGTAAGACGATTGTAAAGATTAAGTCCGAAGAAATTCAACGATTTTCCGGGTTGGGCCTTGGTGTCCTTTTGTCTTCTCACCTTGGTATTGATGTGATTGCCAAAAACATGTATTCTGGTCAGAATCCAACGGTGTCCATTCGGGGAGGTCGAAACCGTCAAGTACTAATTTTAATCGACGGGGTGAGGGTTTCCGACCCCTCAAGAATTGATAATGATTTTGATATTAATGCACTCAATATTGAAATGATTGAGTCTATTGAAATTGTCAAAGGAGCAGCTAGTAGTCTTTATGGAAGTTCTGCTGCTACTGGTGTAATCAATATTACCACTATAAAACCTAAGGATGCAATTACTTTAATAGCGAAAAAAACTTGGGGTACAGAGCAAGCTGCCGATCAGCCGCTCAACAGTGTATCTGCTGGAAATCATTCGATTTTTATCAGCGGAACCGAGGGAGGTATTGGAGTGAATTTAGCCTATGCTGAACGATATAGTAATGGAATGAGTGCTGTGGTGGGTGAAGAAAATGATCCTTTCAATAAGGTCAATTTGAATGTAGGACTTTCTGGTCAATTCACCTCAAAGGTCAATTGGAATTTGGGTTGGAATAGAGATGAGGTGAATGCAGATTTTGACAACAGTTTTCCGATTGAACAGGCTGACTATAAGTACACTACTGAATTGGATCGATTTTCCTTGAACACCAAATATGACTATGAGGGGGGAAGTTTGAATCTTAATGCAGGGTACCAAACTAATATAAGGGAGTTTCAGTATTCCTATCTCTTGACTTATGAAAGCGATAACCTGAATATTGATGTTTTCAACAAGTATATTTTCAACAATAACTTTTACACCATTGTGGGCTTTCAATATCAAAAAGGAACCATGAAAGCAGATTACGATCCAGAAGTATCTCAATCTGATGTTTATTTAAATTCAGTTTATCTTGATCCCTCTGGATTAAATCTTAATTTAGGTTTGCGTTACAATCATCACAGTGCCTATGACGGCCATTGGATTTACAGTCTAAATCCTTCTTTTTCATTTGATGTCAATGCCGATTATCAAATGAAAATTTTGACCAGCTACAGTAAGGCTTTTATCGCACCAGGTCTGTATCAATTGTATGATCCCAGCTATGGCAACAATGGATTAAAACCTGAAAATAATTTGAGTTTTGAATTCGGTACAGAAATCAGATCCAATCAAAATACCCTTTCAGCTGTCTATTTTAATCGTAAAGAAGACCCTACACTTATTTTTGGTCCATCCATTGAAGGATATCCCTATGGTAGGTATGCCAATTCTGATCAAGAAATAAAATATAGAGGATTGGAGCTGGCCTATGATTTTCTTTTTTTTGAATCGGTCAAAACCCGTTTGAATTATATTTTTACTGAGACTACTGATGGTGATTTAAGAAGCATTCCCAAACACGCAATTACAGGAGTAATGGATTTACCTTTATCAGAATCGACTCATTTGAATTTGGTAGGACAGTATACAGGAGGGCGCATTGCAAACGATGCTGTCACTGAATTGGAAGCCTATTCGATTTTCACTTTGCAGTTGAATCGTCAGCTCCAAAATCCGAATATCAATCTATTCTTGAGTGTATTTAATGTGTTTGATACAGAATATGTGATCATACCTCAATATGCTTCAAGGGGAAGAAATATTCTGGCAGGAATTTCACTCCAATTGGATTAATGGTAAATTAATATCGGAAGTAATCATGAGATCCCTCAGGAAATGTGGATCTTCGATTGTTTTTTCGAGAGGGAAATCAGGTTCTTTGATTTTAAAACGAGAGGCATCAGCATTAATATGACTTAAGGCGAGTGCCAAAAGAGGATCTGAACTCTCTCCGAGTATACCTAAATTGGTCATGTCTTCTGCGAGTCTCATATCTTCCTGAGGAACCAATCCATCGGCATATTCATAAAAATCTTCACTGTTTGCACTGAAGAAAGACATACAGTAAATGGCGTAGGTGTGATCGGGATTTTTGGTCCCATTATTATCTATATAATCGTAGAGTGCTGCGAGACCCCCTACATTCTTCCCATAGGTATTTTCACCTACTTGAATTAGGTTGATATAGGGTGCTAAACCATTGATCAACAACTCACTGGAGGAGGCACTTCGGCCAGAGGTAATGACATATACTTTATTTAAATTTAAAGAGTTGATCGCTGTTCCATCAGCTAACTGATTGGTGAAATTTTCACCCAGCCAACTAGCATATTCGATTGGCTTAGCGTTGAAAAAATCCATTAGTTTTTTATTCCACAGGTATTTGACAAAAGTTTGATCATTAAATTGTCCTGTGATCATCCCTGCCAAATTGAGGGCCGAACGGGTCAATCCACCTCCATTATAGCGCAAATCGATGATGACTTCATTGACTTGGTTTGCTTTAAAATTGGCAAAAACTTCATTCAGATCATTGTCAAAACCTTGGGCAAATTGGTTGTACATCAGGTAACCAACTTTAATACCCCCTGATTCTATGATTTTACTCACTTGAATGGGATTGATTTGAAAATTTTCTGTTTTGGTCAAGGCAATATTTTTCCCATTTGGGCTGAGAACATTATTGTTGAGGTCAGCCATGTTTAGGGTATAGTCTAAATTTTCGTTATATAATAATTCTTGGTAATTACTCAAGTTGAGACTTTGACCGTCCACCCCAGTAAAAACATCTCCCCTTTGAATGTCTTTGTTAGCGGCATCTGATTCTGGGAGTATATAAGTCACTACACCCAAAATACCTTGGCCAGTTCCATAGCGAGATAGTACGAACTTTACGCCATTGGTGGCATCAATTCCTCTGATCGAATTCTCCAAGTCAACATAGTCGGATCGGATTAAACTGTACTTATCTTCTTGGTGTTTTAATGAGTTAAAAAAGGCCTCTGGCTCTGGATAAGGCTCAATGAGTTCATTGTATCTTGAAGATCCCACTGGTTTAATAGAGTCATTAAGAGCGGGTACTTCCCCTTGCCACAAATAGTAATCATTCAATGCTTCCCAAATGAACTGATGAATCCTAAAATATCTTAGTCCAGTGAAGTTTTCAGTACATTCGTCAACGATTTCAAGAGCTAGACTGATTTCATCCTCAACGATCTCGATTTGGGTTGCAGTTCCAATGATGTTAGAACCGTTCAAAAGATTAACGCTAATGGAATCAATGATTTCATATTTGCCCTTGATACGTTTGTCTAGATAATTGAGATAGAAGATATTGTTTTCTAAAAAATGAAGATTGGTCGCTTGGCAACTCGTAATTGATTTATTTGAGTCTTCATCATCTGATAAATTCCATGAACCCAAAAGTAAATCAGGAGATTCACTGATATTGGAAAGCAAATAGGAATCTGTTATTTTAGTATCGTTTGTTTCTTTGTCTTTGGAGCAAGCGATCCAAAATAACAAAACCAGACTCAACAAGGTAGGGTAATAGTAGGCTTTCATATCAATTTATTAAAACTCTAAATTACATATTTCATGTCAAATCTTCTATTTTTAAAATAATTAAGAAAAATTTGTGTTAAAATCAATAGTTCTAATGAGATTCCCCAATTTAGAAGTGTCATAAGCATTTCTTTAATGATTACTTTTACAATTCAAAATCACATACATGAAAAAGTACCTTATCCTTACAGCATTAATGTTCTTACCTACCCTAACAATGGGTCAGTCAATTTTTGAAAAATACCAAAATAATAAAGAGGTTACTGCTATTAGTATCAGCCCTAAGATGTTTCAATTATTGGGGAGTATGTCCTTATCAAGTGGAGATCCCGATGCAGATGCTTTGATGGAGATGATCGGAGGTATTACTCGTTTTAAGGCTTTGATTACAGGAACTCCAGTCATCAGCGATGATATTGCCCAATGGGTAAAAACGGAGGCCAGTGAAAAAGGTTTGGACATGATGGTGACCATACAAGAATCGGATGCAGATCTAAACGTTTATGTCAAAGAAGGTGAAAATGAGGGAGAGTTAGAAAGTCTTTTGATGTTTTCAAAAGGAATTAGCAACGCTCTACCAGAGGCTAAACTTCAAGGTAGTGATATTGAGGCCGTTGTTTTATTAATTGAAGGTAAAATTGCATTGGACAAAATCGCAAAATTGATTACTAAAATGAATTTGCCTGGAGGAGAACAATTAAAGAAGGCAGGTATCTAAACTATTGATTATTGGGCGATACCTACATAATTGGAAGGGGTTATTTGTTTTAGTTCCTGTTTTATGTTTTCTTCAATGTCTAAGCCATCGATGAACTCGTGAATTAGCTTTTTATTGACCACACTGTTGGTTCTAGTCAAATCCTTCAAGGTCTCGTAGGGATTGGGATATTTTTCTCTTCTCAAAATGGTTTGAATGGCCTCTGCTACGATGGACCAATTTTCATTTAAGTCAGCGTTTATTTTCGTTGGATTAACATTCAATTTCTTAATCCCTTTTACCATAGACTTAAAAGCGATAAGGATGTGTCCGAAGGGAACACCAATATTTCTCAATACAGTACTGTCTGTTAAATCTCTTTGAAGTCTGGAGATGGGCAATTTGGTAGCAAAGAAATTTAGAAGTGCATTAGCGATACCTAAATTTCCTTCTGCATTTTCAAAATCGATGGGATTGATTTTGTGTGGCATGGCTGAAGAACCTACTTCATTTTCCTTGATAATTTGTTTGAAATAATCCATGGAAATATAAGTCCAAATATCTCTGTTAAAGTCAATTAAGATGGTATTGATCCTTTTTAGAGCATCACAAAGGGCTGCGATACTGTCATAGTGTTCAATTTGAGTGGTTGGAAATGAATAATCGAGTCCCAATTGTTCCTCGACAAAGTTTTTACCAAAGGCTTTCCAGTTGATGTGGGGATATGCTACTTGGTGGGCATTAAAATTTCCTGTGGCTCCTGCAAATTTAGCTGCATTCTGAATTTGCATTAGGCTAGTTTTTTGAATTTCCAACCGATGGGAGAAAACAGCGATTTCTTTGCCCATTAAGGTAGGTGATGCTGGTTGACCGTGAGTTCTGGACAACATGGGAGTATTGGCGCAGGCCTCGGAAAGTGCAGATAGGTTTTCTAACACCTCTTCCAAATGGGGGAGATAGGTTTTGTGTAGACCTTCCTTTATGGAAAGGGGGATGGCCGTGTTATTGATGTCTTGAGAGGTCAATCCAAAATGGATGAATTCTTTGTATTTGCCCAAATCGAGTTTGTCAAACTCTTTTTTGATAAAGTATTCCACGGCTTTGACATCGTGATTGGTGGTTTTTTCAATTTCCTTGATATCCTTGGCATCTTCTTCTGAAAAATGTTTGTAAATGCTTCTCAAATCCTCAAAAATAGCAGGATTTATATTTTCCAGTTGAGGTAGAGGTATTTCACAGAGTGCGATAAAATATTCTATTTCTACCTTAACTCTGTATTGAATCAAGGCTTCTTCAGAAAAATATTTGGATAAGGTTTTGGTCTTTCCACGATACCGTCCGTCTATCGGGGAAATTGCGTTTAATGGACTGAGTTTCATACTGCTTGTAATGGTAGCAAAGATAAGGCTTCTTCACTACAAATAAGTTGAAAATTCAGGAGATTTGTCTTACAACTGATTGGAAGCCCGTGCTACTGTTGTGTAATTTTTTTTCTATGTAGGCTTCTATTTCTTCAATAATCCAAGGTTTATTGTTTCTGAAAAAGTGCAACGTTTTCATGGCAAATGCTATTGGAGCTACCTTTAGGGATGTTAACATATAATGGAAACATATTTCGATGATTAAATCAATTTGCTTTTGTGTTAACTGTTTCCTTCTATTTTTATGGTTACAATAATGATATAGCAATTTGGCCATAGGTCTTCTTTTGCTGTCATTTGTTTGCTGATAAACCCCCTTTTAAATAAAAAGAAAAGTCTGGGGTAAGACATTCTAATTTGTTAAGGCTATATTTTTCCAGTATCCATGCAGCAAGAATATTTTCCCGTTTATCAATGGACACACAGGACATTTTGAGTAATTCAGGAAAGTACTTGGGATATTGATCAATGAAAGCAGCTCCTTCTTTTCGATCGGCTGCTGTGGAATAATTTTCTAATAGGATTTTTTTGAGGTTCAATTTTTACAATTGTAAAACACGGTATTCTTGGTAGCAACCACTGATGGCTTCCATTATTTGAAGGTCATTGGATTCCTTTATAAAGGCATCTGAATAATTGCAGTTTCTGAGAATTTCGTCCAAATCCACTCGATCGAGATTTAATAGTTGGGTGATGATCTCTCGGTCAAACTTTGAAGCAAGAAGGTTTTTCAAGCCATCATCTTCCCTCATTTTCTTCAATTTTTGCATCTGTATTCCTTTATTGCCGAAGAGGTTGTGCAAAAAATCAACTGGGTTAAAAAGTGCTGCAAAAGTTTTTGAAATGGCATTGGGATTTCGATCTCCTCCTTCATAGCCTGCGCTGGATAAACCCGGAATTCTGTATCTTCCAGCCGAGTTTATGGGAACGTTTTTAACATCAATATCCAAATAACCAGTCAATTGATAGGGACGTAAAATGATTTCTTCGAGTGCAAAGGCCAATTGGGTAATTTGAAATTTGGAGTTTCCAAATTTTATCATGTCTTGAGTAACAGCTACTTTGAGTGATTTATAGCCTAAATAGGAAAAATATAGCGTATCGTTGACTTGGGCTTCAATTTCAAAATTTCCTTTTGTATCAGTAGTAGCCCCTATTACTTTGTTGAGGTTTAAGACGTGTACACTTTCCATTGGGAAGCCTGTAGATTCCTTTTCTACCACACCATTAAGATATTGCACTTGTTCTTGAGCCATGACCCATGACCCACAAATACCCAATAAAAATAAACAGACCTGTTTGATCATCTTTAATTCTCCTCTATAATATTATTTAAAATTAACAAATTAGACGTCAAATCGAATTTTAACTTTTTAGAAATTCCACTAATTTTTCAAAAGCCCTCGATCGATGACTGATTTTGTTTTTTTCTGAAAGGCTCATTTGGGCAAAACTTAGGGGTTGATTTTCCGGTATGAAAATGGGATCATAGCCAAAACCATTTTGACCTTCAGCCATTATTGAAATGTTTCCCTTTACAATCCCTTCGAAGAGATATTCCTGTTTGTTAAGTATCAAGGCAATTACAGTTCTAAACTGAGCTTGTCTGTTTTTGATTCCTTTTAATTCGTTCAGTAATTTATCCATATTGTGCTGTGCATTTTTTTGAATTCCTGCATAGCGAGCGGAGTATACCCCAGGGGTACCTTTCAATGCGGAAACTTCGAGTCCGCTATCGTCTGCAAAGGTGTTCTTTCCGTAAATATTGTGAATAGCTCTTACCTTTATCAATGCATTTTCTTCCAAGCTCGATCCTGTCTCTTCTATTTCAGTTTCATGCCCCAATTCCGTCAAACTCCACAGACGATAATGATCAGGTAAAAGAGTGTTTATTTCTTCTACTTTATTCTGATTATGGGTTCCAAAGATGAGTTCCATTGATATTATTGGTGATGATAAGGTTCGTTATTCAAAAGGGTATTGGCTCGGTAAAGTTGTTCTAGAAAAAACAATCGAACCATTTGATGGGAAAATGTCATACTGGACAATGCTATTTTTTCATGAGCTATGGCATATACTTCCTCCGAAAATCCATAAGGTCCGCCCACTATATAAATCAATCTTTTGTGGGAACTCGATCTTTTAGAATTGAGGTATTTAGAAAAACCGATGGAGTCGAATGACTTTCCCTTTTCATCCAACAGAACAACCCAGTCGCCCCCTTTTATTTTTTCAACGATCAATTGCCCCTCCTTTTGTTTTTGAATATTTTCAGTCATTTTCCCCTTGTTTTTAAGTTCTGGTATGATTTGAATTTCAAATCGTTGGTATCTGTTGATGCTTTGGGTATAATCTTCCATTAGGGAAATCAATAGTGAGTCGTTGGTTTTTCCAACCAAAAGCAGTAGCGTTTGCATATTGCAAACTTACAAACACAATCAGATTTGTTTTATCTTTGATCAAAGGAAATTTTTTTGAAAGAAAAATTAAAAGCCATTCCCATAGTCAAAAACTTGGTTGAGTTTTTGGAAGCCCTGAAAATCCCCGGATATATTGGCTTTTCCTTCTACGATTTATCAGAGATGTACCTTTCTGGAATTGTAAACGGGGCTTTGTCCTCAAGGGCAGGCAGTATTGCGTTCAGCTTTTTCATGGCACTTTTCCCATTTCTCCTTTTCATATTAAACCTTATCGCTTTTATTCCGATTGATAATTTTGATGCTGTATTGTTTAATTTTATCGAGCTTTTACTGCCTCAGGAAAGTCAAGGTTTCTTTACTGATATTTTTACCGACATACGCCAAAAACAAACAGCTGGTTTGCTCTCTTCAGTATTCCTATTGTCTATTTTTCTCACTGCCAACGGCGTTAGTTCTATTTTTTCTAGTTTCGAAGGGTCTTATCATGTTGTATTATCTCGCTCATTTGTTCGGCAGTATTTATATTCGATGATGGTGGGAGTTTTGCTCGCACTAGTGCTTTTGGTGGGAGTAACGGCACTCATCTTTTTTGAAATATTTATTTTGAGCAATTTAGATGAATTGATCCCTAGTGAGATTAACTGGATTAGGATTGGACAACTGTTTTTTTACACAATATTAATTTATATCTCTGTAGCGATATTGTATTATTTTGGAACAATTGAGGGCAAAAAAAATCGTTTCTTTTCTCCAGGTGCCTTGATGACCTGTTTGCTGATTTTAATCACAACCTATTTGTTTGGTATTTATATTGATAAGTTTTCCACCTACAATCAATTGTATGGCTCTATTGGCGCATTGCTAATTTTTTTGTTCTACATATGGCTTAATTCTAGTGTGCTTCTTCTTGGTTTTGAACTCAATGCTACATTGAATCGACTGAAAAACAGTGGGAAAGACCCTACTTGATATTAAGCAAAGTTGTATTTTTAAAAAATGCAGTATTTCGCCGATGTTTTACTTCCTCTGGCACTGGGTAAACCCTTCACTTATGCGGTTACTCCTAGGGATTACGATATTTTAAAACCTGGTTTTCGTGTAGCCGTTTCTTTTGGAAAATCAAAAATTTACACTGCCATTGTGGTAAAACTTCATGCCACGCCTCCTCAGCGGTATACTCCAAAGTTTATTGAAATGATTTTGGAGGAATCCCCTAGCGTGACACTAAAACAATTGGCGTTTTGGGATTGGTTGTCTGATTACTATCAAAGTAAATTGGGAGATATAGTACGGGCGGCACTGCCTACTACTTTTTTATTGGAGAGTGAGACGATTGTGGTCAAGAAAAATATTTCTCCTGAGATTAAAAGTGCTTTGGATGATGATGCGTTTTTGATATATGAGGCACTAGAGGTTAAAGCTCTGAGTATTAAGGAAATCATTGAGATTTTAGGAAAAAAAAGTGTATTGGGTCTTTTACAGGATTTATTTTCTAGAGGAGTGGTTGATATTCACCAAAAACTTAGCGAGAAATACAAACCCAAGCTTGTACGTTATGTTCGCTTATTTTCGTCAGTTTTAGAAACCAATAAGCTTGAGGACATTTTTGACTCCTTAAAGAACGCACCCAAACAAAAGCAGCTATTGATGGGAGTGTTCGATCAAAATCCCAAAGGAGACGAATGGAAAAAAATCAAGGAATTGCTCCATAAGACGGGGAGTGGAGCAGCTGCCCTTAAGGCATTGATCAATAAGGGAATATTAGAAGAGCAAAACCTTCGGGAGGATCGTTTGCTTTATGATTTTAAAAAAAGGGACCAGGACAAAGCTTTGTCCTTGGCCCAACAAAAGTCTCTTAAGGAAATTACTACTTCTTTTGATCATAAATCTGTGGTCTTATTTCAAGGGGTAACGGGATCGGGAAAGACAGAAGTTTATATTGAATTGATTGCTCAGGCCATTAAAAAAGGGGAACAGGTTTTGTATCTTCTACCTGAAATTTCTTTGACTCCACAAATGGTTCAGCGATTACAGGAACGTTTTGGAACTGAGGTGACCGTTTATCATTCTAAATTTTCTGTTCACGAGCGTACCGAAGTTTGGAATAATATTCTTTCAAAGGATGTAAGAGCCAAAATTATAGTAGGGACGCGTTCCGCACTATTTCTTCCTTTTCAAAATTTAGGTCTTTTGATAGTGGATGAGGAACACGAATTGTCCTATAAACAATTTGATCCTTCTCCACGATACCACGCCAGAGATAGTGCCATTGTCTTGGCTGGAATACATCAGGCCAAAGTTCTTTTGGGATCGGCTACTCCATCGATAGAAAGTTCCTTCAATCGCATAGCTGACAAATACGGTTGGGTTCAACTCCACGAAAGATATGGTTCTGTGGAACTACCAGAGATTGTAACGGTGGATTTAAAGTTGGCCCACAAAAAAAAACAAATAAAGGGTGGTTTTACTCAATCCCTAATTAAGGAAATGGAACAAACATTGGCGATGGGTAAGCAAATCATATTATTTCAAAATCAAAGGGGTTATGCACCCGTTATGGAGTGTTTGGACTGTGGTCATATGTCCCATTGCCACCAGTGTGATGTTACCTTGACATATCATCAATATACTGACCAGCTTAAATGTCATTACTGCGGCTATCAGATTGCTGTACCCGAAAAGTGTCATGCTTGTGGATTGCCCAATTTGTCAACTAAAGGAATGGGAACCCAACAAATTCAGCAACAAGTAACAGACCTTTTTCCAGAGGTCGAAGTGGCAAGAATGGATTGGGATACCACTCGGGGGAAATGGGCGTTTGATAAATTGATTCATTCTTTTGCCTCTCAAGAAGTCAAAATATTGGTGGGAACTCAGATGGTCGTTAAGGGATTGGATTTTAAAAATGTTCACTTGGTGGGGGTTTTGAATGCAGATCATTTGTTGAATTTCCCAGATTTTAGAGCCCACGAAAGAACTTATCAAATGCTAAGTCAGGTGGCAGGTAGGGCAGGGAGAAAAGAGCTTAGAGGGAAGGTGTTGATCCAAACATACCAACCGCAGCATGTCATTATCCAACAAGTCATTGATGGAAATTATGAGCAAATGCTTGAGCAACAATTGAAGGATAGAAAAGAATATCATTATCCACCCTATAATCGATTGATCAGAATAGTCGTAAATCATACTGATATGGAGACAGTAAAAAAAGCAAGTGAGTGGATTGTTAATGTTTTGCTTCAATCGTATTCAGGACAATTACTTGGACCCATTTTCCCACCCATAGCTCGGGTGAGGAATCGATATAGAATGCAGATCTTGATTAAAATAGGAGATCAGCAATCCAGAACTCGTGTAAAAAAGATCATCAATAAAACTTTGGAACGTTTTGAGTCGATTGCTATGTTTAGGTCTTGTAAAGTCAATTTGGATGTTGATCCCTATTGAAAATTGAGGAAAGTTTCTTTAAATTCTCTTTTTTGTTTTCTGCTCAGTGGAAGTATCTCTCCATCTGTATTGACATTTTTAGTTGAGAAATTAATTACCTTTTCAAGATTGACTATATAAGATTTATGGATTCTTACAAACTGATTTTCAGGTAGTTTAGCCAAAAAAGATTTCATAGTAGACAATATCATGTAATTTTTATTTTTGGTAACTACTTTGACATAATCGCCCATAGCCTCAATCCATCGGATATTATTAATCACTAATTTTTCGGACTTGAAATTACACTTGAAATGAATCAAATGTTCCTTTTTTTTACGAATGACTTTTTGACATTCTATTTTATGTACCAGTCTTTCAATAGAGGACTTTAATCGTTCTTGATTGACAGGTTTAAGTAAACAGTCTATAAAGCCCATTTCATATGATCTGATGGCATCCATGGGATCTTTAGTCAATAAAATAATTTCGATGTTATCTTTTAATTGTTTCACAAAGTCAAATCCATCATATACTGGAAGCTCTGAGCAAACTATGGCAAAATCAACTGCGTTGTAATTAAGATACTCATTAGCATTAACGGCATCAGAGAATTCTGCTTTGAGTGTGATTTCAGGAAAATGCTTTAGAATCTGAAGAAAATGTACTCTTTCTACGGGATTGGAGTCAATATATATGTAGCTTAGTTTCATATTGGGGCTCAATTATTTACTATTTTACATCTCAAATTTAAAATTTTTTTTTAAAAAACAAATATTCTCTTGGTGTAATTTAATGATTCACTTATTTTTGCATTCCTTAAAATATATTATATGAATCATTATGAAGCTGTTTTCATTCTAAATCCCGTTCTGTCTGAGACCCAGATAGAGGAAGCAGTTAAAAAGTACGAATCACTTTTGACATCTAAAAAGTGCAAAATTGTCCACAAAGAAGATTGGGGACTTAAAAAACTTGCTTTCACCATTCAAAACAAAAACAGTGGCTTTTACAACTTGCTACAATTTGAAGGAGAAGGAGAAATTATCAATACTTTAGAAGTTGAATTTCGCAGAGATGAAAGAGTCATGCGCTTTTTAACTGTTAAGCTTGATAAACACGCCCAACAGTGGGCTGACAAAAGAAAGAAAAAAATCCAATCTAAACCAAAAGCGAAATAAGATGGCAAAAATTGATGAACAATCCAATGGAAAAAAAGAAGGGGAAATTCGGTACCTAACCCCCTTAAACATTGATACCAACGTCAAGAAAAAATATTGTAGATTCAAAAGATCTGGGATCAAGTATATTGATTATAAAGACCCAGACTTTCTTTTGAAGTTTGTAAACGAGCAGGGTAAAATTTTACCTAGACGCCTGACAGGAACTTCTTTAAAATACCAAAGAAAAGTTTCAGTAGCTGTAAAAAGAGCCCGTCATTTGGCTTTGATGCCTTATGTTGGCGATTTACTCAAATAAAACTTATAAGTCATGCAAATCATATTAAAAGAAAACATAGAAAACCTTGGCTATAAAGACGATTTGGTAAAAGTCAAAAACGGATACGGTAGAAATTACCTAATTCCACAAGGTAAAGCCATATTGGCTACTACTTCAGCCAAAAAGGTATTGGCCGAAAATATTAAGCAAAGAGCTTTTAAAGAAAAAAAGATCATTGACGATGCCACTGCATTGGGAGAAAAAATCATGGCCTTAGAGGTTAAGATCGCTTCCAAGGTAGGGAGTGGAGATAAACTTTTCGGATCGGTTTCTGCTCTTGATTTGGTTAATTCATTTGAGGCTAAAGGCCACAAAATTGAAAAGAATGCCATTGCCATCCCAGGAAGAACGATCAAACGATTGGGAAGCTATGAGGCTAAAATCAGATTGCACAGAGAAGTATCTATTCAATTTCCTTTTGAAATTATTCCCGAGAAAAAGTAATTGTTAAAAAATATCTATACCCCACCTTGCGTGGGGTTTTTTTTTGATCTCATTTTATGAAATACGCCCGATTATCCAAGGAGCAATTTGAAAGCCTTCATGAGGAGTTTGCTCTTTTTTTAGCGACTCAATCTATCGATAAAAAACAGTGGGATCAAATTAAAACAGAAAATCTGACCCTAACCGATGAATTGTTGGATTTGTTTAGTGATATGGTGTGGGACCAATCTTTAGATAAAATTACTTATCTAGAAAACAGAAGCGATCATCATTTGTTTTTATTCAAATGCCTAGACAAACGTATTGATCTGATTTTGATTCAATTGGAGTCCAATTGCCCTTCCTTGAGAGAAAAAGAGTATAAACGTTGGTTGGCAGAGCATTTGACAGACCCACAAGTTTCTATTTTTGAGTCGAGTCGAACATTTAACGAGGATTTTAAAAAAGAAAAATTTAAGTTGATGGAGCAGGGGGCTTTGGTAACAGACGGAGCAACCTTTGAGGACCTAAAGAAATTTCTTTTAAAATAATCAGAATTGTTCCATCTTTGTCTTATACCATTTGTATATGTCTAGCGTAAAACCATCCATCCCAAAAGGAACTCGCGATTTTTCTCCAGCCGTTTTGGCCAAGAGAAATTACCTGAAAGCACAATTGATTACTGCTTTTGAAAACTTTGGCTTTGAACCTATAGAAACCCCTTCCTTTGAGCGCTCAGAGTCCTTATTAGGGAAGTATGGTGATGAAGGGGATCGACTGATTTTTAAGATATTGAATTCTGGAGATAAGGTTAAAAACGCAGACCTACAAGCACTTGAAAAAGGTGAACTGGCAAAGTTTTCTCAATCCCTATCTCAAAAAGCACTCCGGTATGACCTTACTGTTCCATTTGCTCGCTATGTAGCACAATATCAAAATGACATTCAATTTCCGTTTCGTCGGTATCAGATGCAAAACGTTTGGCGCGCTGATCGACCTCAACACGGGAGGTTTCAAGAGTTTTTACAATGTGATGCCGACGTAGTAGGGGAGCGTTCCTTATGGCAGGAAGTAGAGGGTGTACTTTTATATGATCGTGTTTTTTCAAAACTCAAACTTAAAGAGGTTAAAATTCACCTCAATCACCGAAAAATTCTTGCGGGTATTGCCCAATGTATAGGGGCAGAATCTCAACTGATTGATTTTACAGTAGCATTAGATAAATTGTCTAAAATTGGGGTAGATGGGGTCGTTAATGAACTCCAAACCAAAGGATTTTTAGCAGACGCTATTAAACGTTTAGAGCCTTTTCTTTCTTTAAAGGGTGACTTTGAAAGTCAGTTAGCAACCGTTTCTGAAGCTTTAAAAGATATTGACATTGCCCAAGAAGGTATTGAAGAACTCAAATTTATTTACAATGAATTAAATAAACAATCCCTAAACTCGGTGTCCCTCACTTTTGATGTGACGCTGGCTCGGGGCTTGAATTATTATACTGGACTGATCTTGGAGGTTATGCCTCCCGAAGGAATTAAAATGGGTTCTATTGGTGGTGGTGGTCGTTATGATAATCTGACGGATTTGTTTGGATTGAAAAATACCAGTGGATTTGGTATCTCTTTCGGATTTGACCGTATCTTTTTGGTTTTGGAGGAATTGAATTTGTTCCCCAATACCCTAAACAACAAGACCCAGGTCCTGTTCTTGAATTTTGGTGGGGATTCGGCTAGTTTTTGTTTTGATCAACTTACTAATCTAAGAGATCAAGACTTCCCATGTGAACTGTACCCCAATCCTGTAAAACTTAAAAAACAGCTGAATTATGCTGACCAGAGATCCATTCCATATGTTGTGATGCTGGGGTCAGAAGAATTGCAAAAAGAGATTTTTGTAGTTAAAAATATGATTAACGGAAGCCAATCAGAACACCCTATCATTGACATGCTCCAAGTAGTAAAGCAATTGGGTTAGTTAATGCGATCCATTGTAGGCCTTTGGTATTTTTCAAAAGGCTGTCGGAGTAGACTTCCAATTTTAGTGTTTTTTACCACATCGGGAAAAACATCAACACCATATACGATCTTTTCTCTTTCATAATAACTAAAGGTTCCCAAGAGCCTATCCCACAAA
>Ga0115571_1001358_pt1 | contig 17311 bp, 10 predicted proteins | sample COGITO_mtgs_1205_FD_87293 | JGI IMG/M metagenome (GOLD analysis project Ga0115571, IMG submission 87293) | Pelagic marine microbial communities from North Sea - COGITO_mtgs_120531 | ecosystem: Environmental > Aquatic > Marine > Epipelagic | place: Germany:Helgoland, sampling site Kabeltonne...
AGGTGGGTGAATCATTGTCTTGAATCGATTCAAACAGGCTCTTCGCTTGGTTCACGGCACCGCGCAAGTCCTTGAGCTTCTTGGCGAGTTTGTAGACGTGGTCGTAGAGAACGGCATGAACTTTGTCCTGATCCTCCTCCGTGTCGGAACGCTTGCGCTTACGCTCTATTTGGACGCCGTTGATCATCAGCCCAGCCTCATCGACCGTCGCATGTCCCTGGTATGCTGACGACATCGCCGCTTCGGCTGCCACATTGGGGTTGGTGGGCACGAGCTGCGAGGAAGCGGGTGCCGCATCATTTCCGGCGCCATCGGAATTGGCTTCGTCCTCTTCATCGTCCTGACTTTCATCGTCATCTTCTTCCCCCTTTTCTGAGTCGGCCGCTTCCATGGCAGTCGTATCCTTTGGATCTTCGTTGGGTGTGTCGCTTTGGTCACTTTCGTCCATCTAAAGTCTAAGACAGTTTGCAACGATTTCAAATTAAGAGCGTATTCTTGTGTGGGAGCGACGCGTGTGGTATCCGGTACACGTGCTGTACACAGAGTCTTGTTCTAGCGTACAAGGGTATGTACAGGTCCCTCGGGGACTTGGTACGACACCCCCCCCCCGCCTCGAGAGCAACGCTGCAAGGCGCCACGCGGCGGTCGCTCTCACAAAAGAATACAAGGGGAAAACCAATGGACTCGTCAGATTCGGAATCGTCTGTGTGTGAAGTGACGACGCCGCCACAAAAACCACCCAAACATGATAGGAAAACAGGTCAGCCATTCGAGCGCCATCGCGCTGCGTCCATCAACGCAATCCTGAACAGAAGCACTGGCACGGGGGGTGTAGGAAGCGAGGGGGTGTCGCTCGTAAGAAGCGTTTTGGGCGGCAAGCGCGTCTTCTCACACTGGGCGGACGTCCCCGCGTCCGTTCTGGTTGCAGTCGGCTGGGAACCTCGCGACGAGGCGGAGAGGCGCCGCATCTACGAGGGTCCTGCGGAACGGCGTGGGTTTAGAGAGTACGGCGGTGACTGGGCGGTCGCCGACGATGCTCACGACCCAACCTACATCGCAATAGGGCAGGACAAGGATCATAAACGTCTCTCCCTCGGAGTTTTGGGACGCTTTGACCGCGTCGGCCGCAAGGCGCACCGATTCAATGTACAGCATGGGCATTCGCATGGAACGACAAGCGCATTTCTCTGCTTCCCAATCGAATCGCGCATATCGCGGCGTGACAATGTCGAGCTCACGGAAATGAAGACCGAATTCGGTCTACACTTGCTTGCATTCGACGGCTTCTCTGCGACGCTCGACTCTGATCCGAATGACATAGACACAATGGAGATGGATGAACCAACCGTCCAGCTCGGCGAGACCGGGTCGGTCCTACCCGCAGCGCCGGTTGTTGTGCAGCCGGCGGTGAATGCGTCTTCCTCGGACGAACTTCAGTTTTCCTTTGAGTCCGTCTGTTCCAGCGCGGTTCCTACCGGCAGCAAACCACGGCCGTTCCAGACAAAAGCCGCGAAAAAGATTGTCGACAAGCCCGCCCTGTATCTCGTGCAGGCACCTCCCGGCTGCGGAAAGACGGAGGTGACCACGGCGGTCATTGGAACCCTCATCAGAAAGCAGCACGACACGCGAGCTTCTAAACAACTGCCATTCGTCGGCTTCGTGGTCGCGCCCTACATTGACCATGCCACCCAGTTTTACAACCGTGTCTCCAAGGTCATGCTCGCGCAATTTGGAATCGGATGGCGTAAGCTCGTGGAGTTGGTCGCGGACGACAGCGTGCCCGACATATCAGTTTTGAAGCGCAAGTTTGAAAACGGCACACGTCTCTTCATTTCGACGGACGCGTCGGCGAGCCTGCTTCTCAAACTCGCCGAACATGTCAAAGAGGCGCGAACCTCGCGACTACTGGTTGTCAAGGACGAGGCGCACTACAACTCGACGAAGTCGTCGGCGTCTACGAAACTCCTTCACCTTGTCGATTCCAAGAGCGGAGACTATGGCATTGCGTGCACCGCGACGCCCGATGGCGACGTTATGGTGCTGCCCGAGTTGGAGACTGGGCTCGAGTATACACTCGAAAAAGCCATCAAGGAGGGGTTCTGTGCCCCCTACAGGATCACGTTCCCGCTCATAGCCGACCTTGAGACGGGTCTACCAGTAGAGGCTCAGCAGCTTGCATCTGAAGACCAGATTGGCATCGCCGCGCTCTTTGTGGTGGGCGGGATGATGCACGACGGTGCGAGACGCTGTATCGCATACGCGGCGGACGTCGCCGAGTCAAAGGTCGCCAAGGGCTTCCTGGAGCGCGCGTGCGCCTTCCACGGCGTCGGGTGCGTTGCCACCGTCGTGGTAGGCGATCAGCATGTGTGTAAAACCAAGGACCGCGAGAGTATCTACAAGGCCTTCCAGCACGACGCGGTACACGAGCCCGCGAGAGTGGACGGCGAAGACGGGTTCAAGATTATACTCCGGTTCCTCGTTTCCGTTGCCATCCTCGACCAGTGCGTAGATCTACCTAAATGTGACTCGACGGCCATACTCAGCCCTCCAACCACGGCGCAAGACGCCAAAACCGCCCACCGGGCCATCCAGCGCTTCGGCCGCGCAGGGCGACCAGGGGATGGCAAGGTTGCGTGCCACTATGTGTTTACGTCGCTCGAAAATCCGTGGATCGAAAAGCTATTTTCCGTCCTAAACGAGCACGACCCGGGCTACGAGAAGCGCATTGCCGTCCGAGGGGTGAATCCGGTCACGAGCTACACGAGAGAGGCGACCGAGCGTGCACACACGGACATTGCAGACCTCACTGCACGCTTTGGTGTCGGCTCCAAAAAGGGGTGGAAACCGTCTATCGAGGAGAGGATTCGCATCCTGGCGCATTACTTCCCGGATGGGCCACCCGCTGCAGCGAAGACGATCACCGTCGACGAGGCGTCGCTTCGTCCAGACGGAGTCGACGCATTCGTTGACAACGTTGGAAACGTGTGGGACACATTCAAGCACCGTTTTGACACGTACAGGCCGGAGCACGTCAAACTGATGTACGAAACAGTCGAGTGGGCCGAAGCGGAGATGGAAAAGTTTCGTGCCAAGAAGGAGGCCAAGCCAGCTTACAAACCGTCAATCGATGAGAGGATTCGCATCCTTGCGCATTACTTCCCGGATGGGCCACCCACTGTAGCGAAGACGATCACCGTCGACGAGGCGTCGCTTCGTCCAGACGGAGTCGACGCATTCGTTGACAACGTTGGAAACTTGTGGGCAAATTTCAAGAACCGTTTTGACACGTACAGCAGAGAGTACGTCAAACTGATGTACGAAACGGTCAAGTGGGCCGAAGCGGAGATGGAAAAGTTTCGTGCCAAGAAGGAGGCCAAGCCAGCTTACAAACCGTCTATCGAGGAGAGGATTCGCATCCTGGCGCACTACTCCCCAGCCGCGCCACCCCCTATATCGAAGAAGGTCACCGTCGACGATGCGTCGCTTCGTCCAGACGGCGTCGACGCATTCGTTGACAACGTTGGAAACTTTTGGGACAAATTCAAGCACCGTTTTGACACGTACAGGCCGGAGCAAGTCAAACTGCTGTACGAAACGGTCAAGTGGGCCGAAGCGGAGATGGAAAAGTTTCGTGCCAAGAAAAAGGCCAAGCCAGCGTACAAACCGTCAATCAAGGAGAGGATTCGCATCCTTGCGCATTACTTCCCGGACGCGCCACCCACTGCATCGAAGATGGTTACCGTCGGCGAGGCGTCGCTTCGTCCAGACGGCGTCGACGCGTTCCTTGACGCGACTGGACGTTTCTGGGACAGTTTCAAGGAATGTTTTGACAAGCGCAGCCCGGAGCACATCAAACTGCTGTACGAAACGGTCAAGTGGGCCGAAGAGGAGATGGAAAAGTTTCGTGCCAAAAAGAAGGCCAAGAAGGAGGAGGAGGACACGTCTGAGGAATCCGTTACCGAAGGCAGCGCCTCTACTGCGCCTGTACTTGGCAGCGCCTCCAAACGCAGCGCGCCCACCGCGTCTGCCCCGGGAAAGCGACCGGCCAAACGAGGGAAAACCATTCTCGTGTGATGAAATCGTCACACCAGAAGAGAAGGGTTGGGTGTATGTCTGTGTAAAGTGCGTGTGCACCCCATTGTGTACAGCTTTCGGAAAGTGGTACACACCTCGTACAGTACGGTACACGTACACCAAACCACCCCTTCGTGTACGAGGCGTGTACCGGAAATTCCTGGTAGCCATTTTTCGTCAATGAATATTCACTATGTAAAGTTAATCAATCACACTCGATCAACAATTGACGAAAAACGGCTACCAAGAATTTGTGGTACACGCCTCGTACACCAACAGGCCTCCCCGTGTACGTGTACCGTACTGTACGAGCCGTGTACCGGCAGTGTACGCGTTTCTGTCGGTATGTGCATGTCTATGAATATTCATTCACAGCAACCGGTCAACTTCCACCAATCGCCTTACCAACGCGACGCAGCTGAAGCTTCGCTTCCTCAACTGCCACGCGCTCGTGCTCGGCAATCTTCAACGCCTCGACGTGTCTCGCAATGCTCTCGAGCCCCGCCGCCTTCTTGGCAGTGTGCTTGGCCAGTGCCGACGCATCCGGCGCGGCATCTACGTAGACCACGTCCTTCGATTTGTGAGACACGCCCGGCGCCGTGTACGGCTTGGCACTGGCGTTTGCACGCGCCTTGCGATCGGCCGCAATTTTATCGCGGCGTGCTCGCTCTTCCTCGGCGCGCGCCTTCGACTCGGCGGCCTCCCTCTCCCGTATGTTTCGCACATGCGCAGATTCCTCTCCGGAATCGTCACCGCACCCCGTTGGCGAACCACCCTTGTGCGACTTCTGTGGCTTCGAGACCGCACATGCCGTCTTCTGGCGTGCCGTTTCAAGAAACTTCCGGTTAGCCTCGATGCGCTTCTCCTTCTCCTCCTCTGACTCTTCCTTCTTCGTCGTCGTCGACTTTGCCACGGATTTGGCTGGTGCGCGGCGGGGTCTGAAGACGGGGTTGTCGATATTCGAGCACGGCTCGATGTGCGCGTAAACGAAACCAGCTGTCGCCTCAACTAGGATGGTCCCCGTCAAGAGGCGGGGAAGCATCCCAACCACCATGTCGTTCATTGTGTCCTCCTCGTACACTCCCCACCACACCAGGTTGCACTTCGAGCTGCCCGGAATTTCACTCGTCGCCAGGTGCTCCAGAGTTCCATCGTCTGCTATCTTTACCCACACCTCGTGCGGTGCCGCCTTTGGCTCAACCCGCTTAGTTGTGTAGCCCTTTCCCGTGAACATCGACCGCTGCTCAAGCCACTCCCGTTTCATGTGAATGCTCAGGAACGCGTCCGGGTGTGGGCGGGTGTCCACGTCGCGCCAAAAACCTATGTTGATACCGACGTAAATTCCCTCGGTATTGAAAAGACCCCGCCGAACAATGTCCTTGCGTGTGCCAGCCCACGCGTAATTCTCCACAATGTCGCTGTGGTAGAGCGAGAGGTCGCGCTTCACCATTGCGAGCGTAAGCGTGTCGTTGCTCTCAATATTCGGAGACGACTGCTTCATGGTCACCTCGGTCCTTGCCCCATTGGAATTGAGCTTGTCTCCCCATTGAACGAACATGCCGTCTGGCAACACTCTTTTCTTACGCAGTGGTCTCGAACGGTTTTACCACTCTCGCGGTCTATTCAACGTCCTGGAGTGGCATCCGGATCGACACCCCCCCCCGCCTCGCGATGGCAGAAACGTGTACACTGCCGGTACACGCCTCGTACAGTACGGTACACGTACACCAAACCACCTCTTGGTGTACGAGGTGTGTACCACAAATTCTTGGTAGCCGTTTTTCGTCAATGAATATTCACTAGGTAAATTGAATCAATCACACTCACTCAACAATTGACGAAAAGCGGCTACCAAGAATTTGTGGTACACGCCTCGTACACCAACAGGCCTCCCCGTGTACGTGTACCGTACTGTACGAGCCGTGTACCGGCAGTGTACGCGTTGCTGTCGGTATGTGCATGTGCATGTACATCCAGTGGACCCCACCGTACACACCCTCCCTAGCTCGGCGGAGCGATTCATACATTGCAATGTGCTCTCAGGCCTCGGCCGCGGCAACAACGCGACGGACCCACCCCTTTGCACATCCGCTCTCCTTGGCGAGCTCGTCGGAGCTCGCCACCTGCTTCGCCCCCCCGCCGAGCTGCGCCCAGCCAAACGGCATGGTGATCTTCTTGAGGAGATCCTTGAAGAGGAAAAGCGTGCCCTTGACCAGCGTCGGGTCCTCGTCGAGCGCGCGTTTGCGGTTCGTCATACGCGGGCCCTCCTTGACCTCTTCCCAGGCAGCGCCGTCCGGCCCGGTGAACGGAACCACTAGGAGGCCACCTTTTTCAATCATGGATTGAAACTTCTCGTCGGGCGTCTCTAGGACATCGGCCGCGATCTGGACAGAGTCGCCCTCGGACTCGACTTCTGCCTTGGCCTGTTGGAAGAGTGTCCAATGTGCGCGATCGGAAAAGGTTCCGGCGCAACGGAACGGGCAGCGCATGTTTCCAACCCCTTCCGCAGTCGGAGACTCCATGTAGCTCTCCACGCACCCCGCACAGAAGAGGTGGTGGCAATTCTTGCCAAGCATGACGGTGTCTCCGGTGATCGGCTCGTAGCAAATTCCGCATTCCGTAACACCGGTGCACGACTTAAAACGTTCGTGCACGCGGCCAATGGAGTCGAATGCCGCCCCGATGGTCGTCCCCTCTTGGCACAGTCCGAGAAAGTCCGCGTCGCCCTGCAGCTCGCGAAGCGTGCCAAGGTCCGAACGAAGCTCGTCGTCCTTGATTGTCAACTCAGCCTTGACGCCGCGGAGGCGGCCCTTGATGGTGTGAATGTTGTACTCGACGCCAGTAATCGGGACTGGCGCGCGGCGGTTGTTTTGCACAAAGGCGAGCCGCGCTTCCAGCGTTGCCGCTTGCGCCTGGAGCGCAAAGGCACGCCTGTTGGCCGTGAGAAACGACGTACGAAGTTCCGCGTTCTCGTTGCGCAGAGCGTCCATGACAAGTTCTGTTTTCTGTTGTAGTGGCGGCACACTCGTACTGGCTGTGATGCGAGCTTCTTTCCACAGTCTAGTTCGACACCCCCCCTCTCTTTGTAGTCTCGGGTTTCGTCCTCGTTTTTCATGAATTCACACATTGTACTGTGAACTAAAAACGCGTACATGCCTCGTACACGTCTCGTACAGTACGGGCTGGGAGGGGGGGGTATCAAGTGTACGCGTTTTGAAAACGCGTACACACCTCGTACAGTACGGTACACGTACACGAGGAGTGCTCTTTGTGTACGAGGCGTGTACCACCAAATCTTGGTAGCCGTTTTTCGTCAATGAATATTCTCTATGTAAATTTAATTAATCATAATCCATCACAATTGACGAAAAACGGCTACCAGGATTTTGCGGTACACGCCTCGTACACCAAAGGCCGGGTTGGTGTACGTGTACCGTACTGTACGAGGTGTGTACGCGTTTTCGAAACTCGTACACTTGGTATGCATGTCTATGCACATGGTGCGTGGAGGCTGGGAGGGGGCCTCCTCATGCACCTCTCCACACACACACGCAAAGATGTTCACCAAGACGCCTAATTACGCTTACACAGACAACGATGCGTTTTCTTCCAGTGCATCTTCTGGCACTCGCGCGAACAATAACCAACTAGCTTACACCCCTTGCAAACGGAAAGCCGTTCGTCTGACACACCGCAAAATGCACACTCGTGGATCTTTTCGCGGTGGCGCACATGTGCGTAAATGAAAGTGCATGGGCCAGAAATGTTGACGTTCGTAAGAACCATGGGAAGAAGCAAAGACAAAGCGTCAACCCCCCACTTTGGGATTTGGACTTGGTAGTACGTGACTTTGAAAATCGTGCCCTCCATCTTCGAACCAAGGTGGATTCCCATGCTTTCGGTGAAGCCATTCCCCGCAATTTTTGTTATCGTACCTCCAGCATCGAGATATTTTTGCTTTTCCATGTTCCACGTTTCTAGGTTGTGAAACGACATCAAGTCGGTCGGACGATGGCGCGTCTCTGGGTGTCTGCAGAACTTGTAGCACAATGCAACCATGCATCCGTCCGCGTTCAACATCCCGTTCTTTACTCCTTTCAGCATGTCACGGTGCGCATCGCGGAAGTCCAATTCGAGAGCTTCGCGTGTCAGGATGAAACTCGTTTCATTGCCATCATCGTCCAAACTAACAATCTCTGCGGACTTGACGTTACCATCTTTTTCGTACGTTTGTTTAACCATGTGCATTTTTGATTTCTGCGCTGTCTTCTCCAGTGGTGCAGCTGGGGCAGCAGCTTGCTGGTTGTTGCGTGTACAAGTACACCGACTAAATGTGTTCCGTCACTGCCGGTACATACCTCGTACAAGTACGGTACGCGTTTTCGAAACCCGTACACTATGCATGCATGTCTATGCAGATTGTATGTGTGGAGGTTGGGAGGGGGGGGGGCTCAGCCCCCTTCAGACACACAACAAGCAGCAAGCTCTACAAGCTCCGCCACTGCAGAACACACACCTCAGAAATCAAAAATGGCCCAGGTGCGTTGAATTCGACCGTTCAAAATCGAGCCTCCTTAGACCTTGAATTCGACACAAGAGAGAGAAGAAGGGGGGGGGTGTCGAACCCAGCTGCGAACCCAGGGCGTGTGCATTGGAAGCGGAGAGAGCAGAACAGAGCGGCTCACACCCCTGCTACTTGCATTTTCCCCGCCCCAGAAAGCTTCCCCGCGCTCCACAATGTCCACCGCGCTCGCACTTCCGGCCGACGTCAGCATCGGCACCGAGGCCATCACCACCGGCACAAACCGCGCCTTCGTGTTCGGTTCCAAAGTCTACACCCCCGAAGACAACAAGATCACGCTCCATGCGTCCAACTACATTGCCGTACCGACCGGGCATGCATACATCCTCGGTGCGGTCCGCGAGACGATCTACAATCGCGGCGTTCCCTTCGCCATCCCGTCGGAGATCACTTTCAATGCCCAGCTCCTTTCCTGCCTCGACATTCTCGAATGCATGGGCCAGCAGGAGGCGTTCCTGCGCATCAAGATGGCGGGTGTGCTTACCCCAAAGTCGACAAAGGCGGACGTGTGCGATGCCGTTCACCTGGTCAAGCTGCAACACAACACCCTCGTGGAGATCAAGAAGCAGCTCGAGAACGACACGTACGATAAGAGCGACTTTTCCGACGGTGCGATCGCCGTCATCGAGTCCTACTTTTCCCGCCTCGGAGAGGATGCTCCGATGGACAAGGCAGAGATCGCCAAGCTCGAGGTCGATTGCAACTGGCGCATCTCGCCCATCAAGAAGACGGCACAGGAAGACGGTTCGTTCGTCGAGAGCATTCAGGACGGGTTCACGCAGTCTTCGGAATTCGTCGGTCTGCTCAAGCGCCAAACGACGCGCGGCAGCGTGCCGGTTCCCAAGAAGCGTCAGCGGGAACTCGAGGAGGAGGATCTGAAGACGCGTCTCGATGAGGCCGAGGCGGAGATTGCCAAGTATCGCAAAGTCTTCTCGCATATCGGCGAAGTCCCCGGAACTTCCGGAGTGCTTGTGGTGACGTCGATGGCGCGCGCGACACAAACGACGATCGACGGCAACATTGCCTTTCTGGTGTCGAACGACAAGGCTTAGATGCGATTCGATAATCGCCGAAGGTCGAGCGCATAGTTGACGGATGAAAATGCCAGAATGGCATACGAGGCTGATAGACGAATTTGAGGTCGTCGAGGCAGACGAGGCGTTGAATGCCGAAAAGGCTTCGTGGCTGCCGCGCTCCATTTTGGAGCGCGTGAAAGAACGATTGAAGGAAGTTGTGTGTGTTGTGCAAAAACTCACGGGAAAGGACCGCAAGTGGAAGTAGTGTGTGTGTCTGTGGACTTGTTTTCGGAAACTGTAAGACGCCCGGTGTGAAGGAATGTTGCCGAATTCCTTACAAATATTTTCATTTCGTATTTTGAACGGTTAATGGAAAGTGAATTCGAACCTCATCCATTAGACCGTAGGTGGTCAGTTGATTCGATTTAATATTATAATGACTAATAATTGAACCGCGATCGCTTCTTGGCACATCTATACACACAACATCAACGTCATGCTTTGTCTACTTTTGCAAGCATTTGCGCTCCACGAAGTTGCATGAGTGCCAATGAGAATGCCTGTTCGGCACGTTTGACTTCCTGTTCAAGCCGCGGCAGTTCATATTCTTCGAAGCCCGGTCCGAACTCGGCCTTCCGCTCTTCCCAATCAGACACTACAAGAGGAGATGAAATGCGCTTAGCAGCCTGTTCATCAAGGACGGATTGCTTCACAACAACGTAACGCTGTTTCTTTTCGATCGTTTTCTTAAGCTCCGACATGTTCTTTTACACACGGAGTGGTGGCCGCAGGGATCGTTGCAGTTTTCTTGGTGTTCTGGCAACAAGCGCCCTGTCTGCCAGGTCTCGGATCGACACCCCCCCCCTCCCCCTTTGCCTCACACGCGCGCTAGGGCCGGTATCGACATCGAGTCGTGACGGCACGGGCGATGGCGGAGGGGGTCGAGCTGAATGGCGCAGATCCATTTACGAACATGCACCCCGAATTTGGACTGCGCTTCGAGGCGGCGCAGCGCGGCCAGCACGCCCCTCAACGCTTGTGCGAATGCAGCGAGCGCGACGGGGTGACGGGAACGTTCGTGCTAAAGACGACCACAGTCAAGCATCGTTTTTACGGGAAAACGTACAATGTAAAACGTATGTGGAGTTCGTTCGAGCATCTTGACACGACTCAAAAGCGGATGGCCTGCTACGGTGCCGGTCAGAGCATTGACGGCGGTTGGTGCCATCTTTGCACCGGCATTCCGATTGCGTCGCACATCAAGGCGAAACGAACGGAGAAGCTTAAAATCCTGGCATGGCGGAATATACCCAACGTAATATGGGCAGTCTTTCGCATGATGGAAACCGCGGCCAAGCGCGCCGAGGAGCGACGAATTGCGCAGATCGCAGAAGTGCTCGCGGCGCCGGGAACAACGGCGGTGGTCTGACCTGACCTCTGGCCTGACCTCTGGCCTGACCTCTGGCCTGCTGCAACTGCCACAAGCGCAAGACGGATGGCTACCCAATGCGGGGGTAGAGAGAGAGTGTCTTCACCTCACTGGGTACAGACAAAAAAACGCATAACGTCCGAACAAAGTTCGTAAGGGTGTGTTAAAGAACGGTTAGGCATGCTTCCGTCACTGTCGTCTCTGAAGTTGAATTCAAATGTCGAAACTGTAGAGGTGAAGGTGGGGGGGGTGTCGCAGAGCGGCCCGGAAGTGTATCCGCTCGGGGACCGCCTGTTCAGAACAGATTCACTACTCCCCAAAGTTCCGGAATTCGAAATGTCCGGAAAACGCAAGGAGGTTGGATCGGATACCGAGCAAAGATTCGCTTCCTTTTGCACCGTCGATGTGCTCGGCGCCACGAAAGGACAATTGCTGCGCGGGCTTGAAGACAGAGACAACGTATCCGGAATCTGCAGAGTCGATGCAAAAACACTCGCACTCGTTTCCGGTGTGGTTCTGGAGGTAGTTGAGGGCGGTGTGAAGCCTCAAAAGGAAGCTCGCGATGCTGCGATTGCGTCCTACGGAATCGACGGTTGGGCCGCCAAGCTGGGAAATGTATGGTCGGTATCCAACGCGCGAGCTGCGCAGCTCATCGAAATGATGGACGATTCGATGAGCGTGGGAGAGGAGGGGTACATGGGGGTGGCCGGGAGTCTCGTCCAGGCGGGGTCGGCGCAGATGCATGTCGTTGGTGGGGAGGAGATCCGCTTCAAGGTCGTTGAACCTGGAGTGTGGTCCATCTACGATGAAATCGTCAAGTTTGTCGACGAAGAGACGTTTGTGTCTCCGGCCGTTCTCTATCACGCATTGAACGACGGGAAAAAGGCTCTCGATGGCATGCTCGACAGCGCCGGAAAGAAGATGGAGCTTCCGGGGCCGTTTGCAATGCGCCGTTTCCTCTTTGTTCAAGCAGCTTCGTCGGGCGCGGTAGAGCACCGCGAGGGCGATAAGATCGACATCACAGTGTCCGGAGTGCTTTGTGGTGCCCAAAACCATGCCTACTACGACCTCTCTGCGGAGTTTCAAGCCGACGGTTCGCACACCAAGCTGCGCGCAGTGCTCCCTCGATCGGCGACGAGCACCTTCACGATCGACGACGCGGTCGCCGCATCCTACGCTTGCGTCGATCGCCTCGCCGGCTCGGGTCATGGCCTCCTTTCGGGAATCACGGCGTACGCGCTCAAGTCCGACCTGGACGCCGTTTTCGAGGTCCTAAAGAAGCCGTCGATCGGCGCGGGGGCGCTGAAATCGCTCCTTCAAAAGGCGGTTCGTTACGGAGCGGCGAAAACCAGTCTTCCTGACGAAGCTGTGGTCGACACGCGCGCGGTCGTGATCGCCTGTGTGGGAGCGCTGTACGCGATCAAGTCCTCGTTCGTTCCCGACTTGGGAACGCACGTTCGCGGCTGCACGGCGGCCTCGAAGCGGGCGGGTGTGATCGTGGTCGAGGACGCGTGGCCAAAGCAGGAACTCCTCAAGGACCTCGGCGACCTGAATGGAATGGGAGAAACCTCGCCAGGAAAGGCATTGGAGGCGCTCATGGGCGTCGCCCTCGCCACCACGCGCCTCTCGTCCTACCAGCCACCGGTTGAGATCATACTGTCAACCATGATCGTCATGGTCGCGAGCCACCAGTCAAACCAAATCATCGATTGGCGCCCTAAGACAGGTTCGGCCAGCACGATCACGGCAGCAACTTACAAACCTGGCATGGCAATGGGGGCTCGGTTGCTCCGCATCGTGCGCAGCTTTGGAGGCGACATGGACATGCTAGACAAAGCCGCTGCCATGACTTCCGACGCGGGGCTCGTTCAAGTCCTCGATGTGACGATGGACAAGACGGCCGTGATGCCGATGAAACACATGATCGATTTTCATGTCTATCGAGGCGCTGCCTTTGTGACCGCCAACGGTTCGAAGACGTTTGCACTTCGTCACTCGACAATGTTCGATAGATGCACCGGCACCAATCCTCGCATTGCTGGAGGTAAGATGCTCGACGAGGAGAACGCCGTCATTCGCGTCGTCCGCAACCAGCAGTCCATGATCCAGGAGCTGCTCTTTCCACAGCCGTCCTCTCGAATGGATGAAGACACCGACGCCACACTGACCGTCCCGCTGGACTATGGCGTTCTGTCTGCTGGAGTCGGTCCCATCGGTCCACTGGCTATCAAAACGACGGCTGCGGAGAACCTCTCAGACGGCTATGCAAAGGACGGTGCAGCGACGTGGAAGCTGTTGGTTATTCTTGGCGTCGACAACGAGGACGAGATTGTGATGCACACGGTAAACGTGCGTGACAACGACAAGAAGCCAACCATTACAGCTACGGCGAAGCGCAAGGCGATCCTCGCGGCACGGGGAATGACGCACAAATTCACGTCCTCCGTCCTGCGTGGCTACTCAAAGGTGCAGTACCAGACTGGAGATTGGGTCGTGCTCCCTACCGAATCATCGGGCTTCTCGCCGATCACATGGAACTACGACACACCTTACAACATCGATGTGCCCTACAAGACGATCGCCGAGGTCCCAACCGCACAGCTCGCGTCTTTCCCGAGTGTGGGTATGTTTGATATGCTCAAGGAATGCATTGCACTGTCTTCGTCGCCCGTTCCGGGACTGGCCGCCAACTACACTGCGTCGACCGCAAGCATCATGGAGGCACTTTCTCGAAAGGCGACAGAACAAGGGTTTTCGCCGCGGACTCTGCAGCTTCGCCTCCTCGGATTGATTCGTGGCAAGTACGATGAGGTTGCGCTTCCCTTGCCTGCCAAGGACGGTGGGATCGGGGCAGACCAGCTACTCGCAGTCGAAGGCGACTGGCTCGTCTACCTCTCGCTTCTAAAGCTCGCGCGAGTCGCTCCAGGAGCACTTCGGCTCAAAATGGCGCCCAAATTCGACGTGGTCGATTCGCGTGTGCTGCGCAAGATCGAGATGGCGATCGCCGACCAGCTGGCTTCCACGCCGGATGTGGCGTGGAAGGACAAGTTCACCTCCGCCCGTGATTCGCTCTCAGCACGCTACGGAACCCCGCTTCCATACGTGCCAAAGGACCCGGAAGCTTCTAAATTCTACGGGGAGCCGTTTGACTACCAGAGCGACCTCATGAAGAAGATGCTCAAGCGAGACAAGGATGCGGTAGTCAAGCCACATGGCCATTTTGTGAGCCTCGATACCGGACTCGGCAAAAGCCTGGTGGCGCTCATGTACGCCTTGGAGTACGGTGCTACGTACGGAAATGCGACTCGAGTGATCTGGTTCACTCCCAAGTCCGTCGTGGACACGGCGTTGGCGGAGCTAAAGACGACGTGGGGCATGGGCGTGGCTGCTGTGGGGAAGGTCGACCGCCTCTCCCCGAACCTAAACCGCCTGATCAATATCGTTTCGACGGGTGACCTGTCCGTCGCCAACCGCGTCGCCCTCGAGACAGAGCTCGTGCGAAAGGCAGAAACGTCGATCATCATTGTTGATGAGGTCCACTTGCTTTACAACGTGTCCATCCGCACTTCTACCATTCGCAACGTCATCGAGGCGTGTCCGCGTTTCATTTGCATGACGGCTACCCCGACGCCTTCGCGGGGCCAAGTGATTGGCGAGCGCTGGATTGCAGACTCCGTCGGGTTTCCGCTCACCAAGTCCAACTTCCTCGTCGGAGCGGCACAGATGGTTGCAGCACGCGTGTCGCTTCCAATTGTGGCACACGAGCGCCTTGCCCCCGTTACACTGTCGTTGGGAGATGCGGCAACGCACATTCGGTTTCTGAAAGACGGCGGCAAGTGGAACGAGGCAGCGCAACACGTTCGTCGCGCGTGCTTTTCGGTTATGGCACAGAAGATCGTGGAAGTGGCAGATGCCGATCGCATCGCCTTCCCAACGGGTGGCGTTTTGGTGTTCATGGACAACTCCGAGGAGGTGCAGATTATGAAGACTAGGCTGAACTCGATGGTAGCCGGCAAGGGATACACCGTTGGAGACCGAGCTGGCAATGAGACGAATGGCACGGTTGGCATCGCGATCACCACCAAGTCCGACACGGCCGGGTACAACTTCATCCGCGCTGGTGCAATCGTCACTGGTGTGTACGCGCAGAGCGCCGCAAGCCGCCATCAACTCCGCGGTCGTATCCGTCGCGTCGGTCAGAAGCGTACCGACGTGGACTATTACACGATCTACCCTACCAAGACGATCCTGTCCATGCTTTTTGAGCGACACAACGGTGTCGACCAGAAGAACGCCACACTTGAGCAGCTCGCGGTCGAGTTTGTGAAGAAAGCGAAGTGAAACTGTCTATGTAGGATGCACATGCACCCTAAGTGTACAGCTTTCGGAAAGTGGTACACGGCTCGTACAGTACGGTACACGTACACGAGAGTGCCTCTTGGTGTACGAGGCGTGTACCGCAAATTCCTGGTAGCCGTTTCTCGTCAATCGTAATGGAGTGTAATTGATTAACTTTACTGACAACGTGGAAACAGAAAGACAGGGGGGGGGGTGTCGGAACGCGTTGTACCAGAGCAGAAGAGAGAGAGAGAGAAGGCAAAAGAGCCAGAAGCAGGAACATGTCTGAAGACAGTCGTTACGATGACCACTTTGCATGGGTGTATGCACTGCCAGGGAAAACCGTCGTCCGGTACGGGTACTTGCCGTGTTTTTACCGTGATGTGAGTGGAGCCGACACTGGATGGGGCGTTTTGGAAGATGGCGATGAAATCTACACAGGCTCCCCCCCCGACGCGAACATTGCTCTTGTCAAAGACCGGTTCAGGTACAAGAAGCATGGTCCAGACAGCGACGAAGACAGTGATTACGACAGAGACGACATCTCATTAGCAGGCGATTACGACCACATGTGCGGTGAGACTCACGAGATGTTTGAATACTATGAAGACTGGTACCCCGGTACAGGACATACCGATGAACTCGAGAGGGAGGTTATCGACTACCAGTACGCTGAAAAGGCACGTGAGCGTCTTAAGAAGTGGGCAAGAAGCGTGCGTACTGCGCCCATCGTCAAGTTCTGGAAGAAGATCTCCGTGGGAAAGCCCAGACAGCTGTGGAAATGCCGTTTGACCTTTCCGACAAGTGTGAACAGTTGCCGTGCGCAACTCAGTCTACGCCACCCCGTAGGCAAATTGACTCTCACCACATCAACAGCCCAAATCAACCGAGTCAAACGTACAGACCAAGGGGGTCACTTTTCCTTTTTCGTTTCGGTGCCATCTGACTTTGGACCCAAACCACCAGTCGTTGCGGCTGTAATGATCAACGGGTGTGCATCGACATACGTACATGTATGGGAGACGACCAATCAAATTCCACCCAATACGTTTTTGGTGCCGCGCCTGATTGCCAAAGACACCACCAACACGCGGAAGCGCATTAGGGACGAACCCCAACAAGAAGAACCAGTCCCAAAGCTCACGCGAGCCCAGCAACTCGAGTCTTACTGTGGATCTGTACCAGAACTCATTAATCACGCACGTGACAAGTTTTCGACGACAGGAGGTATGAGCACAACTGCCGTACGCAAGTGGTACCTGAAGAACACCGAGTTCATTCCGGAGTGGCTTCGCGACAAGGAGTGGACTGTGGACCACATCATTTCGGATCACATAGGTGGGTACCCGTACCCATACAACTACTTTCTGATGCCAAAGAGTGACAACTCTAGTTTTGGAAAGTGGGCTACGAAGCAGAAAGAGTGCTATGTAGGAAGGAAGGCGTTCGAGGACGCGTCTGCGTTTGCAAGATGGTGCAGGATCTACTCCCTTCGCCGAATCGACTTTGGGAAGTTTGATCCGATTAGCGCATGCATGTTGGGCCGTGCGTAATCGGTGGTGGTGGCTGATTGATGAATGTCGAAGAATGCTGAGGAATTCCGAAGAACACAAAACGTGTACACTGCGCGTACACTGCTCGTACAGTACGGTCCACGTACACGAGAGTGCCTCCTGGTGTACGAGGCGTGTACCACCTTTTCTTGGTAGCCGGTTTTCGTCAATTGTAATGGAGTGTGATTGATTAACTTCACATACTGAATATTCATTGACGAATAACGGCTACCAAGATTTGGTGGTACACGCCTCGTACACCAAGAGGTGGTTTGGTGTACGTGTACCGTACTGTACGAGGGGTGTACGAGGTGTGTAC
>Ga0115571_1001369_pt1 | contig 17253 bp, 14 predicted proteins | sample COGITO_mtgs_1205_FD_87293 | JGI IMG/M metagenome (GOLD analysis project Ga0115571, IMG submission 87293) | Pelagic marine microbial communities from North Sea - COGITO_mtgs_120531 | ecosystem: Environmental > Aquatic > Marine > Epipelagic | place: Germany:Helgoland, sampling site Kabeltonne...
TCCGGAGGGTCGACCCCCCCCCCTTGCATGTACATGCCGAAACTCTATGGATATGCATTGTCCAGATCTGTCGAGATTACTCCAAATGTCTATCCGTGTTTCGGCATGTACATGCAAGGGGGGGGGGTCGACCCTCCGGAAGTGGGACGGGGGAGGTACGACTACCTGACAACCACTTGACAATGTCTATCGTGTATACACATGTATGGATATGTCAGGTAGTTGTCCACTGGTCGTCCACTGGGCGTCCTGCCGACGCCTAAGCGATTGTCAGCTCGTTGTCATGCACGCATCATACCATTGTCCACAGTCGATGCGCTATGACCGAAGACGCTATGTATCGGCAGCCATATTTCAATTCGTTTCAGCTTGTGTTAGAAGGAGAAGCAAAAAAACATGGACGTTCGCAAAGCAGGGCTCGTATCGTTTCAAAAAGCAAAATCTTCTCGGGCCAGCAACCCCTTCGGCCCACTGGATTCTAGAACAGGCGACACACATGTGAACACTTCACAAATGTCAGCTATACTCTTCCTTTACAACAACAATCCAAGCATCCAGGCCGCCCGATCCGTCCTCGTCGGGCAACTCCTTTCGAGTGGGTTGGCGGTCAAACGCTCGGGAAAAGAGGTCAAGTTGACCGCCACGTTCGAAGAGCACCTTCGCTCAAAGTGGATTCCCTTTGCGAGGGACGTCATCGATTCGACGCTGATGTGGGGGTTCAGTCCGGTCTCGATGGACCTCGACGACGCTGACGCTTTTGCATCCCTCAAAAGCGGGAAACGATCCCGTGACGACGATTCCTACGGCGCGGCCCAAGAGAAGACGGCCGCTGCCGCCTCCGACGTCACCGTGCCGCCAAAGCGTCCGGGGCCACGAACCGCGCGCAACCTGGTGCCGTTCGTGCCGACGTTTGGCACTTACGAGATCATCCTTAGCCCGCATGGGCGCGGGGGCTACCGGCGCAAGGCCACCGTGTTCACGACTTCCCCTGCAAACGCCTACCGTGCTGATGAGTTTTCTGAGGTCTTCTTTAGAACGTTTCCGGATCATCATGGAAACATAGTTTCCCCGATCTCCGCGTGCTTCGACTACGTTAGTTTCACCAGTGCGCTGAAGGAACTTGCGCTTTCAGCGGAACTCGTGCGCGCGACACCGACCCTCGTGACGCAATCTACTCCATCGTCGCACAGCGGCCAGTCGTCGGGCATAGACCCGGCGGCGCTCTTCTTCGACTCCGAGTCGAGGGCGATCCAGTCGTCGGCCGAAGCGGAGGACTCTGCCGACCGCACGCGCCGACTCGACCTGACTGTCCGTATGGCCAACGAGATCAACCGGATGCGCACGACGGTGCAGGACGCGAGCGGCATGGATCCAGCGCCCCAGTCGCACCTACCTCCCGAGATTCCCCCGCGCCTCTTTGCGCTTCCTGAGAAGCAGCAGCTGGTTCCGGGGGCGCTGCAACCCCAGTCGAGGACGGACCTGGAGCAGCTCATGCGTCTGTCGAACGACCACGTCGCCGCCGCATTGGGAGTCCCCGCTTCGGTGCTCTTTGAAGGCCGATTCAGCTCCAACACCGTTTCACAGTACGTGATTCTAGTCACTCGAACTGTCGGTCCTTTCTTGTACTCCCATTGACCGTTGATCGATTCCCTGATCCCGCAGAATCCAACTTTTAAACACTACCATCGCCGCCATCGCCCTGCACGTAAACTCGGTCCTGAGCTCGGCGTACCGCACAATCTACAACTCCGACGACGACGAGTTGGCCCTCGTTGTGTGCCCCATCTCGTCGGTCACCGAGGTCCAGGCGCTCTTCAGCAACGGTGTGATCGACTTCGAAACGGCGCTGCCTGCGGCGATGCATGCCATGGGCAGCACTGAGCGCGAAATAGGCCACGCACTCGAGCGCCGTCGTACAAAGGAGAAGAAGCTGGAGGCAGAGCGCGAGGAGCTTTCGAAGACGGAGCGCGAGGCGGTCGGACTCGGAATCTCCACACCGGGTGGAAATACGGCGGCAGCACAGGCTGCGATTGACAAGGGCCTGGAAGCCCGGAAGCCTGATAGTGTTGATGGCGACTGAGGGGGAATGTGGGCGAAAAAACGAGTTCCAGGATAAGCGATTTCGCGGTCGCTAGAATTACTGAAAAGAACGTTCGAGAGCACTGTAATCTGTGTGTGTGTACCACGTAAGGGAGAAGAGAAGAGAACAAAATACCATGGCTACTGTGACACCAATCGGCGACGGGTTTCGCGGAGGTTCGAAGACTGTCCTTGGTCGCCCCGATTTGGTTTCGGGCACCCTGGCACCCGCCAATGTGGCCGCCTCGGTGCTCGGCGGAGTTTCCCCAGGGGAGCAACGTGCGGCACGCAACGATCGCGGCACCAACGTCACCATCCCCTATGCCAGGGTGGTTTTTCACGCTGGCGCGACGACGGCGCTTCCCAGAGTCGGAAAGGATATTACGTCTCCCCTTCTTGGGCTCAACGGCGTGATGCCTAACAGGGAGTCGATCAGCGAAACGGACTACCTCGGTGCCGGGACGGTTGGCTTCGTCCTCGGCCGCCGTGGTACAGGCTACGATGCAGATGTCGCAGCCGTGATGGGGTTGGACACACAGGCGGGTCCCAACACTCTCTTCTCGCGGGACCAGGATCGCCTTGCGCAGTTTGCGCTTGTGGGAGGCGGTGTCGACACGAACACGGCGCAGCGTATGTGCAGCATCGAGTACCTCGAATCGTACTTTTTCCACGTCCTCCGCAAGAAGGTGGTCAATTTGGGGGGTGATATTGAGGCCGGAGAAATGAAACACATCGACAGGAGGTGGCCAAAGACGCCGATTGACATTACCACGGCCTCCATCAAACCATCTGGTTTCGACACCGACGATGCGGCAGTGAAGATCACAGGGGTTGCTAACACGGGAGCACTTAAGGCACCTCTTGGAGCAAGGGCAAAAACCCAAGGCGTCTTCGCCGGCGACTTGGGGCCCTTCCTTCGTGGCTACACGATCGATCGTCGTCGAGTCGATGGCACGACGCTTGCGACCGGCTTCGGAGATCAGATCGCGTTCGACGTTCTGCAGCAACGTCTGATGAAGGCAGGCCTCTGCGACTGGACTCCGGATGGCATCGTGCACTCCAAGCTCTCGTCGGGCGACGCCTCGACGGACTACGAGATGGACGCGCGCGACGGGCAGCTCTTCAACGTCGTCGTGAAAGGTTCGGCCATCGCCGTCTCGTGGACGCACGACCGGTTCCGGGACATCATGCCCGGAGACCAGCTCTTCCTCGTCCTCGTCGGGGACGTGTGGGAACAAAACAAGGCCGCTACGGATCTCCACTGGAGCACGAACAAACCAGACGAAAAGTACAAGACGGACAAAGAAGATGCGTTCCTAGTGAACGCCGACCTCGTTGGTGATGTTGCTCGCATATCTAAATTAGCACCGCTTGCAAAAGCGGAGGTCGACGCCGATGCGGCTGACACTGCCGCAGATGCCGCAGTCGCGACTGCCAACGCCATCGGTGATCCTGCAGAGAAGGCAGCAGCGAAGGCAGTGGCGGATCCAGAGAAAGCAAAAACGGATGTCGCGAAGGCAGCTGCCAAGAAAGCTTTGGTGGACGCGAAAGCCGCAATGCAGGCTGCCGCAGTTGCCGCAGTCGCGACTGCCAACGCCATTGTTGGTGCTGCAGCGAAGGCAGCAGCAATAGTTGTGGCGAATGCAGAGAAAGCAAAAGTTGATGCGCTCGCCGCCAGGGATGCCGCGGACATACTTACAGACCTGACGGCCGCCGAATTGGCAGACACTTCGCAGTACTATGGCTCAGAAGCGACGACAAAGCTAGACGTTACGGGTGGGGACGTCTGCATCACCAACGTTCGTCCCCGGTTGATCACGTCGACGGAGATGATGCAGTACTCGGCCGTCACCAAGTCAACTGGAAACGCGGACCGCACGTCGCGCCTCGGCCTGCGCGCGACCTCCACATGTCGCGAGTACATCATCGGCGGCTGGTCGATTGGCAACGTGATCGACAATTCGGCCACACGGCCGATTGAGAACCGATCGGCGCTGGGCGTGGCCAAGCGCGCCAAGACGTCGCACGCGTGCAACGTCCTCGTCAACGTCCGGTGGTGGTCGGCCGACCGCATGTACCGCAACTTTATGAACAAGGAGGGGGCGCTTCGCTCGCGATTCGACGGCTCCAAGAAGGTCATGCAGAGAACCGAAAACATTCCCGCGAGCAAGAGGACGTGATGGATCGTCTGCTGCGTTGGGCCAGTTGGGTGGGAACGGGAATGGGTGGCGTTGCGTATTGAGACGCGAGCAGAAACTGTAGTGAGGGGAATGGTTGTGATGCACTTTGCGTCGTGCAAAGAACCCCACAACACACACAAAACATACACGTTCCCCAGTGACGCGATGGTGAATGCCGCGTGAAAGGGAGGGGGGGGGGTCGTTAACGTGTCGACACTCGAATTGTCACCAAAATCATAAACTGAATACGTTTTTGAGAAGATAGAAACTGCCTGCCTGCACGCTAGGAGACGGTCACAAGACACTCTAAAGTCTGTGGTAGAAGGCCACAGGACTGTGCTACGAAAGTACAACAACCATGATTCAGATGCCGGCGCAAAACTACCAGGGACCAACCGACACCGCGCTTCGCTCGTCCAACATCTCCGGCTACTCGCAAGTCAGCCGCATCGGCGAACAGGTGATCAACTCATTCGTCGACAGCTACGAGTACGGCACGCTCCCGGAAAGCATCTCCGTCGCGGAATTGAAGGGCGAAGGGTACAATGACGCCAATGACAACCTTCTCAACGTATCTGACGGGAATCCCGTCACAGACACTACCGCTTTACACATCGTCGAGCACAAGCCGCACTTTCACGAATGGGCAACGGCCTACGTCGGCATGATCGCCATCGCCCGCCGTCTGCGCACCAACTTCCGTAACCACATGGCCGCGGAATCCGCCGCTCCCGTCGTCGTGTGCGCCGCCGGTAAGGGTCCTCTTGATGAGGTTGACTTCCAGTTTGCCGGCGTCGTGAGGAGCAACAGTGTCCGAACCATGGACGACGGGATAGGCCCGACCGTTGACGAGTACTTTACGCTCACCACCTCGGGGATGATGACCGTGAGCACTACCGGGTGTTCGAATCGTACCAACACTACATTGCACATGACATGTCTGATCCATTGTGTCGTGGTTTTGACGCAGATCCACAACAACAGCGGCAGTGTCATCCACAGCGGCGACATGATCGCGTGGACCTTCGAGTCCCCCGAAAACCTGAACGACAAGACAAGGCTTCCGAGCCGCAATGCGCCTCGCCGCGTGGGTATTCGGGTGAGCTAAAACGCACTGCTCTAACACACATACATGTTCTTTGAGTCGAGTCGTCTTCCGGACACTGACTCGACGTCGGTCGTTGCCGTGTTCTCAGGTGGCCGATTACCACGATGGCGCGCCGAAACAATGATTCGAACGCGAGTGACCCTCTTTTGTTTCCCGTTGCTACTCACCTCATGTTCGACTCTCCTGGGAGCAGAGAACGTCATCGGCCGCAGCCTAGGCTTCGCCAAGCCGGGTATTTTCACGAAGTCAACCCCGATACCACACAATGTCCTGTCCAGACGGACCTAAAACCAATCACCGCATACCCTCTTCCCAGGTGCCCTCTTCGATGTCATCGTCAGTCTCGTCTAGATTGGCATCCCGCAAGATGCCACAACAAACCCGAGAAGTCCGACAACTGCAACAAATACAAACCATTTAGCCACATGCGGTATACATACGTGAATACGACTAAGACCAAACGCGGCAGTTCGTGGGTGTCCTAACTATCCCGCAGTTTCTTGAAGTGTGGTTCTGAAGCTTTTAGTGCTTCCGCAGAAAATAGTGGGAGTGGCCAAAGTCCTTTGTAAAATGCTGTCGTCCAAAGTGACTCATTTTTTCTTCCGGGTCCAGTGATGCGTGGATCTCCTGAAACGTTGTCGCCCGTGTGAACGCGAATGCCTCTTACTCCGTCCTGCCCAACTTTCTTCCGGAGAACAAGTTCGGTCATAGGAATTTCCCATACACGACCCTAGGATTTTTAACAAATTATTGCCTCAAAACGAGAGCACACAAGCACAACCCCTCGAATCCACGTTTTGCTACATGCACAATCGGTGAACCCTTTGTGTCCAAGGAATACAACACCCATGTTCGACGGGCTGGCAAGAGCACAATTCGCATGCCTGTAGACGGGGGCCTCGTTTCCAAAAACGGCAACTGCACAACCCCTCCAAAGGCGTCAGACTTGCGAAGCATGTCCTGTTCCTTGCTCGTGGTCAGCATGGCCAGTCCCGCGAGAAGTGCACAGATGGACTTGATTTCGCAACCGCTCCCGAACGCCGCCGAAATCCCGGCCATGGCAGAGTCATGTGCCAGCGCCACTACGTGCGCGTACTCGCGCGTCGCCCGCGTCGAGGCCTCTCGGTCCATCAGCAGCGTGCGGCGTTTGCCGATGAAGTTTGTGGGAAGCAGAAAGGAGCACATCAGATCTCTATAAGCCACCATCCCGCTCTCCGAGTCCGCTCCGAGTGCAATGGTTTGAAGCTTAGTGGCACTATCCTCGCTGCTGAGATCGATTCCGCTCGCATGCAGGGACAGAATGTCGTCGTCGTTCTTTGGACACAGGAACTTTGTCTGAAACGATTCGGTTGTCGCCCTCGCAAAGCTCAGTGCCAACTCGTCCAGAAGTGTGACGTGGTGGTGAAACTGCCCGCGTTTTACCATACGGCCTCCCCGGGCGAGGTACTCCCGCGCCAACGCCTGGGGACTGTGCAGAAGCGTCTCCCATGTCGAACTCCCCGTGTTCGTGTTCCATCCAAGTGCAACCAGGTCGTCAAGATCCCTTTTGTCCTGATCCATCCGTTCTATAGCAGTCAAGATCACGGGCTCTGAGGATTCCGCATCCCCTGCGTTTGCGTCGTCGTTGCTGCTGCTGCCCTCCTCGTTCCGACTTCGCTTCTTGGAAGCCCGCACGAGATGCTGCCACAGGCACGCTGTGTTGTTTACACAATCGGTGTTAAGTTCAATCTCGTCGTCGTCGTTACCCGAATCTTCGTCGTCGCCCGACCCGCCTTCGGCAACCGAATTGGCGTCGACCCGAGCGATGAGTAAAAACGTAAGCATCAGCGTCCGCTGGAACGCAACGGCTTCAACAACCGATTCATCATCGGGATTTAACTCGGCCTCTGCTTGAGTTGTAACCCCATGCACCGAAATGATACGGCGCAAAAGTGCCAAAATGACAAACACCAATTTGGTCGCCCCCTCCCGCTCTACCCCCTGTTCGGACTGACAAGCCTTTCTCAGGGCCACCACCCCATGGCGATGTTCCTTTAGTGCAATCGGTCGATCGTGGCCAAGGTACGAGTAAATCCGATCTATCAGATATCCAATGTCTCTCCCCCCAGCAGCGCTGCTCCCCCCTCCGACGGACGAATCATCATCATCGTCGTCCTCTTCCCCCACCATGCGTTCACACGCACACACGCGTACACATGCACATGAAAAATAGTCTTCAACTAGCGACCGAACCCAATCTACTCGCTTTACTTGCTCACTTCCATCAGTGTAAGCGAGGCGGCCGAAACGATCGCCGACTCTGCGTATCCATCCTCGTCCTCGTCGGACTCGCCGCGCCTAAGGAGCTTGGACTGGAGCGTGTTTAAGTTCTTGAGCACATCGCGCACGTCCTTGGCACTCGGCCGCGCAGAGCGGCTCGACTTTCCGCCGAGGAGAAGCGTCTGGAACGCCGCGCACGCGTTGAACACGTCTATGGATTCGTTCTGGAAGTTTGGCCGGTCGACGAGCACGTACCCCAGGTCGGCCAGTTTCTTGAGTACCTTGACCCGCGAGTCGAGCACGGGAGCGCGCAGCGACTGCGCCGTCGACGCCGCAGACGGGGTGGTGCGCTTGCGACGTGCCCACGACGGTTCCTCTTGTGGTTTTTTCCCCTTTGCCAAGTCGGCGACAACAACGTCATCCTCGTCGTCGTCCTCGTCGTTGTCCTCTTCGTCCAGTTCGACGTAAGATGGCTTCTTGATTCCTGAAGACGACGCCACAGCGGCGGTTCCGGCGGATGTGCGCGGCCGGAGGTTGCGGAGGCGGTGCCGATGCCGGCGTGAGTTTGCCGCTGAGTTTACCGGGCCGCGGCCCGGTCGTGACGACGAGGACGCCCCACCGGATTCCTCGTCATCGTCGTCGTCGTCCTCTTCCTCTTCCTCCTCGTCGTCGTCGAGCACAACCGACCGCTTGCGCTTTGGCGGCGACGGCAACGACCCTGCAAGCTTGGAAGCACTGAGCGACATTTCCAACCGGTCGTAGGCCGCCTGAAGGAAGTCGATGTTGCCGAACGAATCGGTCGACACGTCGGAGAATTTCCCGAAACGCGTCAACAGTCGGTCCCAGAAGACGTCCGAGCTCCAGATCGGCACAGCGTCGACACCGACGATTTCGTCCCATATCGTATGCAGCGATTGGATGCGTTCCGGCGTCGCGGTATCTCCAAGCTTGCGGCGCTGGCCGCTCGTCTCGATGTTGTACGTCTCGTAGCACGTGTCCAACAGCAGCGTCTGCGCCGTGAAGAGCCGGGTAATGTGCTTTAGGCACTCCTCTCCCGGGACCACCACGCCCAGGTACGGCGGAGCCGGGAAGTCCTCGTCGGTCCCTGTCTCCTCTGTCTCCTGGACGTCCACGTACCCTCGGTAGAAGGCATCGAAATTCCCGCTTAGCTTGTCCAGGCGTGACGTCTCCCACTCACGCGCGTCGAATGCCTTGCAATCTACGACATCCTCCACGGGCGATCCGGCAAGATGGATCACCGCATCGGCGTGCTTCTCGAGTTGGCCGCAGATGGCACACCTAAATCTACGCTTCCGGATGCATTCCTTGGTTGCCTGGTCGATCGGCATCATGTACGCAGAGTGGGCGCGCCGCATGAGAGTTACAAACTCGGGCTTCCACCGCTGCGAAGTGCCGTTTGCACGCATGCTGCGGAGGGTCCCAACGAACTTGTCCATGTTCTTCTCCATCCGCTCGCGCTCGTCCTCGTCAGGAACATGGTCTTCAAGCGTCTCCTCTGACTCATCCGTCACGATCTCGACGCATGTAAGAACGTCCTTAAAAAACTGATGGTCGGGCATAGTTGTTGTTGTTTTGTGTTCTTTCCTCGCCTGGGAGAGCCGGGGTGTGTCTAGTGGAGGTTGGTGGCGGAGCGGACCCCGACCCTAGGATTTTCCTGCCTGGGCTGGACAAGGAAAAATCCTGGGGTCGGATCCTGGCCCACCGCCAGTCTCCACCGTGTGTGGAGGGGAGGCTACAGAAAAGCAACAAGCATGACAAAAACGATCAAGCTGCGTGAAGTCTGGGAGCAAATGGGACTCCCGGGAAAGCCCAAGAAACAAGACAGAAACAAACTTCGCTTCGAGACGCGACATGGAGGTTTGCTGAGACCTCTTGCGCTTTCGGCCCGTGCGCACAATGAAAAGTGGGAATGGGCCCTAGATGACAAAGAAGAACTTGGAAAGGTTAAGCGTGTCCTAGAAGGACCAAGCCCGCCTCCGGGATGGGACACGAAAGAATACAAGGACAGCGAAATCGTTGTTGATTAGGAATGTATGTCGTTTTTTAAACAAACCCCAGTAATCTAAGCTGCTCACGTGTGCATCCTAGCTGTTGTTTAACGTTTTCGAAAGTGAGGCCCAGTTCAACGAGCGCCAGTGCCCGCAACCCGGTGTCTGCCACTACCGAAAACGGGACTCCTTCTAGACATGTTTCGCGGGGATTGAGCTGTTGGAGCACATTCTTCGCCTCCACTGCAGCTCCGGGGCACTGCATGAGCAAGGCCGTTGTTGTGATTCCAAGTTGTGTCGCCGCGTTGCTGCCCGCAAGCATCACGGCGTCGCCGGGACTCGTTAAGAATGCCGAGACAATCTCCTGCGCACCAAACAAGCGTATCGCCTCACCCACGAACTTTGCGTCCCTCACCAAATCGATTGCATCAAATTCTAGTTCCCGCAAATCCATGGCGGTCTCAAGCCCGTGGTGGGAATGCAGTTTGAGTGGCCCCAATCCGGCGGCGGCCAGGCAAACGCCACAAGAATGTTCCTTGAGGTAGTCGAGCGTGAAGGTCTCGTCGGACACGGAGATTGCCTTGTTTAAATCGACATGTCCGGCCCCGCCACCACTCTTGTGCAGGATGGCCAATTTCTGCTTGGAGGTAAGAGCCGTGTCGGACGAGAATGGCACCATGGAAACTGGCCTGAAAGCCGACATTCTGCAGAACACACCTCCTGTACCAACAGGGGGGCATAGCGACCCATGCGGCAGCCCGGACATGCGCAGATACTGAACATGTTGGGGACAGATGTTCTGGTGTTGATCCTAACGATGCTGCGTCGTTCGTCGCCGCTGTCTGCGATGCGATTCACCGGTACGTGCCGTTTGCTTCGTGCCTTGGGAAAAGAGACACCCCTACGGATTTTAAAGATTTCGATGTACCGTGCGGCGATCGTGCTTGCGCACGTGGAGCCGATTCACCTCAATCTATTTAAAGTGAGAAATATTACGTATTGTTCTCAACGCAGCACCTCGTTGGAGGTTGATACGTTTTGGGCCGCGTTACACGAGGTTGGTCCCCGGGAGAAGACAACCCGAAACGACCGACTTTGGTACAATTACAATTGCGGGAAGTGGATCACAGTTGCGGTTTGCAGACTCCTCTTTGAGTCGCCCCGGATTAACGCGATCCCACAGTTTAGCCTAAAGGAGAACGACAGTGTTTTTCACTACCATCCGTCGGAACGTCCTACGAGCGTCGTCCTAGGCTGCGGCTACAAATTTAGGGACCATTTGCATGCGGGGGTCCGCGACAGACCTCTCGAGGTCGTAGGGAACATGTCGTTCGACAACGACATGGTGCGCATCTCGTTTACGGTTGATCTCACCTACCATCGGAGACGACCTCCAGGCCCGAGAGACAACAACGAGTTCGACGACGACATCTCTTTCAGCAACGCCAAGGTTGTGAGCATGGTTCTCAAGAGGTCCACGCCAATTGCTACAACGACTTGAGAATGGCCCTCAATTTGCCAGAGTCGACGCCGGCGATTGTTACGAGCTCGGGGCGCATCTTGATTGCTTGCAATTCTGCCAGACCCAGTTCGCGTGCAAAGCTCTGCACAAACGATTCAGGAGCGTGGGACCCGAAGAGCCCGAACGGCTCGATATTGGGTTCTCCGGAACCTCCAAACTGTCGGTTGGTCCACGTGAAACGACTCTTAAGCCAGTCGCTGTCCATGTGCGGTACCACCGACCCTTTGTATGCTGTTGTGACGATTTCAGACATTTGTTTTCCCGAGTGAAGTCGGTGTGTTGTAAAAGGAATCACGCTCCAACACTCGTTTCTTAAAGCCGTTTTGTGGCCACCGGTCTTGTCCAAGAACATGACAACTCCCTCCGCCGGATTGGAGAGGGTGACCAACCCCTTGCTGATACTCGCGTCCACACCGTTGGTTAGCTGCCAGCACGACGATGCACACTCGTCGAGCTTCCGAAGCGTATTCACGGCAACGTCGATGTCGACAACTGCTCCCCGATACCTGTTCTTGGCAGCTGCGTCCCCAATCGTGGGGACAGACAGTCCGAGCGCTACGGAGACATCGGCGATGATGCGCGCGCGATTTCGAGATGAGGCGGTAGCGAGGCGACGTAGCGCTTGTGATCCCGGAGCTTTTGCCTCGCTCTCGAGGAGAGAGTCCAACGATGTCGTCGGGTCGGCCCTGAGGCTCGAAAGCAGTCTTGAATGGAATGTTGAGGCCGAAGCGCCGGCACCCGCTCGACACACGAGGAACAGCTCCCGGTGCACTCTGGACATTCCCGGGCGACTCGGGTCGGGTGACCGCGACGTCTCGGCACTGTAGATGCCCACGAAGCTTGACGGACCATCCAATCCACATGTCCACTCGTCTGTATCTCGATCGCAATCGTCGCACTTCAACTGAGGACCGACCTCGAGATCGGTGGAAGCCATTTCGGATTTGACAGACGTCTTGAGTTTTTCAAGCATCGCTTTACGCTTTTCAACATCGTTCAATGTCGTTTCCACTTTGGCAGCGTCGTGCGAGGCCAGCTTGACAATGGAAATCCCGGTGAATAGGTCTCGCGGGAATATTGAAGCGTTCAGCCCATCCTCGTTGCCTGAGAGGCGGAACACGATGTTCTTGAAAACATTCGACTCGACCGACTGTCCCGCTCCGGGCAGCAGAATGGCCTCGTCGGTTGGTCTCAAGGTTTGCAGAAGCGTATTGCGCAGTTTGGTCGAAACATTCTCGATTGCCAACAGACGCGCCATGCGTCGTGGCGGCTTTGAGACTCTATAGTAGGTTCCTATGAATCGCTTTACATAGCGACTCATATTTCCCTCTTCTTGGGATGCAAGGTGAAATGAGCATGGAACACGAGTTCGTCGACGTCTCGGGAAACGTCGTTGTGTCGTTGCAAGAACGGCCAAACAACATCGTGGCGCTCGTCGGCGTCAAGCGAGCTAGCAATCGGAAAGCCCAGATATCCGCACCGGTCAAAGGAGTGGACGGTGCCGCTCGTGTGTTTTACGACTACAGAGTGGGTGTCTGTAGAACCGAGCGCGGGATAGAAGCGACGCGGACTCTGCTGGTCGCACTTCACAATCAGCAAGTGGCGAAAGTTCGTGTCCTCCACGGCTATTTTGTGGCGAATATATTGATTTGAGAAAACCCTGCTCTTTCTGAAGTTCCCAGTCGAGCATCCGGGGGTTTCTGATGTGAATTACCGTACACATATTGATTTTGTGTGTCCTTGTTTAGTGTGGAAGGGAACATGGAGCCCGAACTGGCGTCGTCGTCTGTGTTGGTTCTCGGCTCGGTGTGTTTCTCTCTCTTTGTGGCCGCCGCAAGTCACTTGTCTTTGTGCACGCGTCAGTACGATTGCCTATCGAATGGCGATTGCATCATTGCATCGAACTCGATGTCGGCTTGGTTTGGTGGAAGTTGTTCTTTTTCCAACGCGGTTTCCGTAACTTCGTTGGAGCTTGCAAACATGTCCACAACCGCGTCTCTCGCGTCCATGACACGAGGGGTTTGCTCGCCGGGCGAGATACAATCGGTCCGAACCGCATTGGGCTTGATGCGCTGCTCACGTCAGCCATCGTTCCCGGACGCCTTTGTGACCTCCGCGGGGGACCCGTCGGCGAACTCGTTCCACATGCGCGCTGCCGGAAAGTGGATTGCGTCCAAGAGGGGTCAGAAGACGTCGTTTGGGTTTTTCGATTCGGAATCGATTGCAAATCTCGTCGAGGACGACATCGTGTACGGCTTTGACCCTCGCACCGCCCACACCGACTTTGATCGCTTTCGAGCCGTTTGCGAATCGACGCTTGCCAGCGGAGCAATGGCGTTTGACGCATCGACTGCGTACACATTCCTGAAGAACGAGTTGACGGGACTCGACGTGTTGAAGAGTGTGGGCAAGTTGTCGAGCTACCTTTGCGACACTCCCATCAATTTTGTTTCCGATCTCAACGCCGACGCTACCGGCTGGACCGCCAAGGCAATCGACGGCAACCTCTTTTCCGTAGAGACGATCGATTCGGCCCTTTACAGTTTTGGAGATGGCTTCTTCACACGCCAACGAGCCAGGGAGTTTGCCGAGACAGCACTCGGTGCCTCGCTCTCCGACTTGTCGGTCATCGAGGCAAGTCAAGTGAATGCCGCATTCGAGGCGTCCGTCCTCGGAAGCAACATCGACGACGCCGTGGTGATTGGAAGCTACACGGTGTCGTTTACTCAAGACCTGATTTCGTTTGCGCGCTTCCTGCACGCGCTCGGAATTCACGGTGCAGTCCATGGTAAGGCCTATCTTAGAGGCGTGAACGCCATGTGCGTTTCCGCGGTTAGGTCGTCGATCACGGGCGCCTCTGGATTGGAAGCTCCAATCGCGAACGCTCTGGAGGGAATACGAAAAAAGTCCAACTTCAACCCCGTTGCTCTTGGAAGGTTCGAGTTTGATCTGTTTCAGGAACCGACCAAGGAGCACGTGACCGAATCACTATCGATGCGCCCATCGAGTCTCTTATCGTTTGCCATTGTTGATCTTCCAAGAAGGACATGTTTCGACGCCGCCAAGACATTGTTTCCGGAGGAGTACGACAAACTCGTCTTCGATCGACTGGTCGGCTCCGAGTTGAACACACGATTGACAACGTTGATCACAGAAATGAAGGGCATGGTCAACACCGAGTTTCGATCGGGCGAGACGCGGTTTTTGATCGCCTCTGAGGTCGACCGGACTCGCATCGCATCCCTCGCCTCGTCGGCGGTGGTGACCATTCCGGGGTCGGAGCCACTGACAGGGGGGTTGTCCCTCTCTTCGTCGGACGGCCCAGTGACCATTGCACTCAAGCAAAGTCGATCGGTATTCCTGGACAACATGGGGCTTGCGCTCGACTTCCGGAGCGTCTGCGAACTGCCAGCATTGATGTCCTCGACGACGCGCAATGCGTACATACTGAGCAATTCTAATTGTGTATGGTTGCTTCCGGGGATCCTCGTTTCCCCCCTCGCGTCGATTCGATACGACGATACCTCGATGAGGAGTCGAATAGGCTACGTCATAGCTCACGAGCTCGCTCACATCGCGACGTTTTCGCCACTATCGACTTGGGACTGGAATTTTGCGACGCAGCTAATGGCCAACTACACGAGCAGCACGTATACGGAAGCGGCTGCCGACCTGATCGCCGTCTCGTCCCTCAGGGGGCTTGTGTCCGACGACAAACTGTGCTCGCACACCAGCCAACTATGGGCTGCAAGCCCTGCTGGCTACGGGACCCAAGGTCCCTCTCCCCACCCAGTCATGAATTTGAGGGGGGACAACTTGTGTTTTTTCTTGTTCAGGTGACTTGTAAAAATGTGCGCGATATTCTAAAAGGCGGTGGCTTTAAGACAAAGGAGTCATGCATCCCAACAAAAAGGCCAAAAAGGCTACGTACGCTTTTGTCAAACCACCCGAACCAACGGGCGCGTCTTTAGTTGGGTCTGGGTCCGCCACCGGATCGATTTTAAAGGGGTTGATTCCTGTAGTCGTGATCGCTGCCGGAATAGGTGGAGTAGCCGTCTACGCGATTGTGAACGCCACCAGCGCCCCGTCACCACCGGCCATGCCCCCGCCGCCGTCATCCCCGCCGCAGCCGCCACTGCCACCGCAACAGCCCCCGTCCGTGCACTCTATGGAAGAGGTTGCCTGTGCCGTCACACCGGACCTTGCAAGCCTTCGAACGCCCATTGGGGGCACGCAGCACATCATCGTCGATCTCGACAATGACAGATACTCGCTCGTCAGCACAGGTCAGTTTTCTACGGCTGCAGGTCACCAACGCGCCACGAGCAGCACCGACTCTACTCTTCTCGCAAGTGCCGGAAAACTTTTGATTCATGCGGCCTTGCTTCAAGTGGGCGTGAGCAAGACCAGCACGGTCGATGCGACGTGTGGAGCCGGTAGGTGCTCGATGCCACAGGCCTTTTACGACACGTTTGGAGTGGGTTTGTTGACGATTGGCGATCTGATGAACCACAACACAAACCTTCCGGATTACGTCAACGGTGACTCGAGCGTCACGACGATGCAGACGTTTTCCGGGAACGCGGCGTTCCCGAGCTCCTACGAACTCAACCCCGTCATGTATAAAATAGTCGCCGAGGGGCGAGCGGTCCTAGATGCCGAAAAGTTCCAACTGCTCACCGACTCGTACACGGCGATGGCGTCCCCTAGCTATTCGAATACAAACTATCTCGTCTTGCAATACGTTCTCGAATACGTCACAGGAAGCCCTACATGGGTCGTTTTTAGAGACGACCTTAAGATCAGTTGCAAGACCACTTACGATAGTGTTACCGGCGCCGCACCATCGGGTGTGTTCGACAATGTGGCAAGCTCCTACTGGACCTTTGACAACATCGAATACTTTGACATTGTCCGGGCAGACGCAGCACGAACGTTGAATCCAATCTTCCATCCAGCGCTCATGCAATCCGCCGGCCCGTCGGGAAACATCGCGTGCAGCGTCAAGGACATGGCCGAATTCTTGAGAAGAGTCGTACACGGCGAGGTGGCAAACACGAACATGAATGACTTCTCGACCAACGGCTTTAGCACGGTCGCTCGGGTGCACGCCGATGCATCAGAGACACGGTTCACGTCGATGGGAACACACGGGTCTGAAGCCGTAGAAGCCAGGATTTTGGTCGAGGAGGGGACCAGCAACGCCAAATACATAGTGGTTGGGTCATACAACACGTACGTTTCTGGATTGGTGTCAGATGTACTAGATGGCGTCCCCGAGCTGTTATTCGACTGCTTTCCGTCACCGCCTCCACCAGCCCCTCCACCCGACGCGTATGGATGCGCCGAATTCGAACGCCGATGGACACTGGCGATGGCCACGTCCAAGGCGCACTTTACGTCGGAAGGCGTCGCCTCGCCGACCCACAGACAGCTGCACGATTACATCTTCTCACGGTGGTGCGTCGCCGTCCAGAACGAGGGTGAGTGCAACAACGCCGTCAGCCAGTTCGGATACGACTTTTCATGCTGGTACCTCGAATCGGGTCCCGCCACGACGCAACAAACCCCATGTGTCACAGGATACTTTCAGAGGGTTTTCAACGGCGCCGCGCAATGGACAAACGGGCGGGCTGGAAGATTTGCATTGTGTTCATGGACAGGATCGAGCTGCATTAACCACGACGATAATATCGTCCACCTTTCACCAGATCACCCCATGTTCATGCCTCCTGCACCGTTCGAAAATGACGGTGTTCTCTACGACTACGCGACTGTCCCGATGAGCCATCAGTATCCGAATACATACTCGGACAGCGTTGCGCGCTGCGATGGCACTGGTCCCTACGCGCCAGTGCTCACACTTCCTTGAAACAAAACTACTGTATGTCAAGTAGTTGTCCACGGGTCGTCCAAAACGTATATATGTGTATACCCGATAGACATTTTGTCAAGTGGTTGTCAGGTGGTCATACCACTTCCGTCCCACTTCCGGAGGGTCGACCCCCCCCCCTTGCATATACATGCCGTAACATTTATAGACATTTGGAATATTCAGGACAAATCCCGAAAACGCACATCCATCGAGGTTCGCGA
>Ga0115571_1001393_pt1 | contig 17067 bp, 7 predicted proteins | sample COGITO_mtgs_1205_FD_87293 | JGI IMG/M metagenome (GOLD analysis project Ga0115571, IMG submission 87293) | Pelagic marine microbial communities from North Sea - COGITO_mtgs_120531 | ecosystem: Environmental > Aquatic > Marine > Epipelagic | place: Germany:Helgoland, sampling site Kabeltonne...
TCGTTTATAAACAATGAGTAAAGAGTAGAAACAAATATTTGAAAACCTGCCCCTATCCAGCTAAGAATACAAAGTACCTTTAATAACGTTGGCCTTTCATCTATATTTAAAGGAGAATTATCTTGATTATCAAATGTTGGAATTGACTCAGTCATAGTTGTAAGTTATTTATTCAGAATATATCCAAGGGTTTCCAGGAATTATTTTTTTCGTATCTAAATTTTGAAGTTCTTTAATTCTTTTTAAAAGTATTTTAATGTTATTTGAAGATTCATCACGCAAAAAATACCAGGAATCATTTTTATTTCTTATAATTTTAGGAGATATATTATATTCTCTAATATATATTTGTTTGAAATCTTTGGCATTATTAAAATCTTTAAAAGCACCAATAATTACATTATATGACTTTTTAGATTCTGGATTTGATATTTCATCATTATTGTAATTATTTTTAAATGTTGAGTCGTTCTTGATACTTTGAGTAGCCTTTTTAATTAGTGAATCTAAGTCTTTACTATCGTATTTTAAATTATTTATTACTCTTTCTAGGCCGTAAACAATTCCATTAAGACTATCCTTTAAAGAACTTATACTGTCTCTGTTTTTCTGGATTTCCAAATCAAGTTTTAGTTGTTTTTGTTCAATAAAATCTGTTTTTTCAAACAAAGAATTATTTTGATTTTTTAAATCCTCAATCTCTTTAAGTTTAGAAAAATCTTGATTTTTACGCAAAAGAAATTTTATTGAGATTTCCTGAGAAGTGAAACTATAATTGAGCAAAGAATTAGTAGGAAGTTCATAAGTATAAGAGATTTGAATTGAGTTATCAAATAAAACGCTAGCTGAAACTCCAGCACTATTTTTATGAGAGTAATTTAAGTTGAAAAAGTATTTATTTGTATAATCCAATAGAAGGTTTGCTTCATAATTAAAAGGAATTCCTTGAACACTTTGTAATAAAAATATTGGGGTAATATGAAAATTGTCGCTTTTTAAGGAAAAGTTGTAATGAGCATGAACATTATATTGACGAATAAAACTATAATTAAGGTCTTTTGTATCGTTATCGTTAAAATAAACAACTGTATTTTGAAGTATGTTTTTTGCTAAAGCTCCAATTACAAGCTTTTTATACCTATAGTTAAAAGCAAAATCAGCATCGAAACCTGTATATTTCTGATTACTTTCAAAAAGTACAGATTCAAATTTATCTAAAGCAATAATTTTATCAAACAAAATTCTAGTTTGAAAAAAGCCACCAGATAATGCAAAACTTAAATCACTTTCTTTTGAGAATCTTACTTTATACTTATAGGTTAAATAACCACTTGTCCTACCAATTACATTTGTTATATCGTTTGAAACTCTAAATCCAATTGCACTTTTTTTGTTTTCTAAAGGGGAATCAAAAGTTATTTGTTGTATTTCAGGTGCCCCCACAAATCCTGCCCACTGTTTTCTGTAACCAAGAAAAATATTTTTTTCTCCATCACCAATCATAGATGGATTTAATAAATAAGGATTAAAAACATAATGGGAATTATATTCCATTTGCTGACTCCTTACAATTAAAGAAGAAGTGAAAATTATTAGAAAAAATATTTTTTTAGATAACTTCATTATTTATTTCTTAGTAATGTTATTGCCCCTCTATATACTTTATCACTATCAGTGAAATTTATAATATAATAGTAGGTGCCATCTGGTAATTCATCATCATTTAAATATCCATTCCAATCATTTTTATAATTATCGTCATAGTAAATCTCAGTTCCTCTACGATTGTAAATATAAACTCTAGCTGTAGATAATGATTCTATATTTTCAACATACCATGTATCATTTTCACCATTTCCATTAGGTGTAACTACGTTATTTACAAAAAGCTTAAAATCATTAATAACTTCAATATTTAAGGTGTCACTATTTATACAACCATTAAAATCTGTAACTTCTAGAATATAATCTGTAGTCAAAGTTGGGGACGCTTCAGGATTAAAAATAGTATTATTATTCAATCCTTCTAAAGGACTCCAATTAAAATTAATACCACCAGAAATAAAAGCTAATAATTGTACAGAGTAGCCCTTACTAACCGTGGTGTCTTTACCTGCAAAAACAGTTGGTAATGGAAAAACTTCAACAGTTTTTTCAATAGAGTCTTTACAACCAAAACTAGATGAAGTAATCAATTTCACAGTTTTAATACCAGAACTATTATAAATATTTATAGGGTTTTCTATTGAAGATGTTTGACCATCTCCAAATTCCCAATTAAAAGTAAGTGGACTAGCGTCACTAATTAAAGACTGATTAGTGAAAATTAAATCCTGATTAATACAAGCTTCTAAAAAAGTGAAATTTGCAGATGGAAAAGGATTTACAACTACATCAATAAGAGTATCATTTAAACAGCCGTTACCGGAAGTTGTTGACAATTTCACATTAAATAAACCTTCATTTAAATATAAGTGAGAAGGGTTCTCAACAATAGAATTTTGACCATCTCCAAAATCCCACAAATAATTATAAATAGAGTCAGTTGATGAAATTAAAGAATTATTAGCAAACTGTGTAGCTGAACCATAACAGGCATTTGTAAAAGTAAAATTAGGATATGGAAGTGGATTAATATTAATTATTTTTACTAAAGTATCTAAGCATCCTGAATTTGATGAAGAAATTAATTGAACATTATAACTTCCTGCCGCCAAATAATTGTGAGAAGGATCGTTAAATATTGTAGTATTCCCGTCTCCAAGGTCCCATGAAAAACTTAGCCCACCAGGAATTGAAGAGTTTTGAAAAATTGCAGTTTCATTGAAACAAACATCATTAAAAGAAAAATTGGCACTTGGTATTGGACTAACAGCTAAAATTTTAGTTGTTGAGGAACTACATCCATCTGTAGAACTTACACCCAAAGTTATATTATAATTATTATTACTTGAATACAAATGAGATGGGCTATATTCATTTGAAAAAAATCCGTCACCAAAATTCCAATTAAAAGATAAATTAGGTGTTAGAATTGTATCTGTAGTGTTTATAAAATTTGAAGAATCATAAAGACATATACTATCTACAGTAAATAATGGGTTTGGAACAGGATAAACAATAACAGTATCAATATAAGAATCTGAACATCCTGTATTGGTATTTGAAATTAAACTTACGGAAAAAGTATCGGGAACCAAATAAGTATGAGATGGACTATTTAATCCAGAATTAGAGCCATCTCCAAAGTCCCAAATATATGAAATTGAAGAAGCTGTTGTTACAGTAGTATTAATAAAATTAATAGCTTGTCCTAAACATACGCTATCACCAATAAATGTAATATTAGCTCTAGGATAAACATTCACATTTTTAGTTATTGAATCTGCGCAACCATTACTAGATTGAACTCGTAATTTAACATCATAATTTGAATGTGTAGGGAACATATAAACTGTATCACCGTTAGAAGAATTATACACTCCAGAGCCATCTCCAAAATCATAAATATAGGAAAGTGAACTTCCTATTGAAGAGTTAGAAAATACCATATTATCACCATCGCAAACATCAGATTGTGTGAAATTAGCAACAGGATTCGAATTTACTATAACGTCTGTAATTCTTAAAGAATCTGTACATCCTTGATTTGAAGATGCAACAACAAATACATTATGATATCCTGAAAAAGGTAAAGTAATTAAAGGATTTTTTACATTACTACCTAAACCAGAACCAAAATTCCAGTTATAGGAACTTATTTGTCCAGATGAAATAGTAGAAGTGTCATTAAAACTAGTTAGTGACCCTTGACAAACCGTGTCGTAACTAAATCCTAAAACTGGATTAGGATAAATTGAAATTGTTTGAGAATTACTTGTGTCATTAATACAACCACCACTATTAACTATCACTCTATAAATTGTTGTATCTGTTAAATTGGTATAATCTAATTTATTTGTATTATTAGATATATCTAACCAAGTAGAACTGTTATCAGTTGATTTTTGCCAATTTGATACTGAACCTACATGACCAGTTAGCTCTAAGCTTCCATTATTAGTTACATTACATACACTATTTCCTCCAATTAAATAACCAGCATCGACTATTGGATAAATGTTGGCTTTAAAAAAATTTGAAGTATCAGAGGGGCATACCTGATTTTGGATAATAGCTCTGAAATACATAGAATTTACCATTGAATTAAAGTTATAATAAGGGTTGTTATTATTAATATTATTCCAAGGGCCCCCGATATTAAATGATGATTCCCAGGAAGTTATACTACCGTTGATATTTTCCAGATAAACACTATCAAAATTTGTAATCGGACACAGGTTCGAAATGTGAACACTACTGTCTAAACCAGAGGTTTGTAAAACTGATGATTGGGTTTTGAGAAGTCCACCGTTAGAAAATGAATTTACTTCAACATTGGAAGATATAGTTTGAGAATTACAACCGCCTGTTATTTGAACTGTTAAGGAATATACACCAGATGTGTCTATTGTTGAGTTAGGAATCACAACTCTATGGCTATCTAAACTTGCAGGTAAAGCTACTCCATCTTTTTTCCAAGAATATGTTGCGGAAGGGTTGTTTGTAGCAACTATACTAATTTCATCACCTTGGCAATAAGGACCAGTATTAGAAATACTAATATCATCAAAAATCTCAATTTCAGATTCAACTGTAAAAGTAATATTAGCAGATGAATATTTTCTAGCTCTTACCCAATCAATACTAGCTGAAGAATTTCCTGATCCTTGATTTAAAGAACTTAGTAAAATTCGATGATTTCCTAACTGGTTTTGAGATTCATTATAATTCGGGTAAATTCCTCCAGGCCAAGATAAATAAGAAAAATTACTAGCATATTTTGAATACGACCAGGTACCTAAAACATTTAAAGCTGAAAAATTTGCTAATGAAGTTGTTGATTTACAAAGAGCCGAATTTGTAGAGCTAGAAGTTTCTAATTCCATCAATGAAGTTCCTCCATAAGCATTGTAAGACATTCCTAATCCAGAAGATGTTGAGGAACTCTCGATTCCTAAAAATAACTTTCCATTAGAAATAATTTCTAAATCCATTTCCACTCTTACTGGTTTACTATCACTGAAAATTGAATCAGAAATTATAGACGTGTTATTTCCAGATGATGAAGCTAAAATTAAATTTCCATTAGAAATAGTAATATTATTATTATTAGAATCGCAACTAGACCACTTTGATGATAATATAGATCCATTAAAATCATCAAACATTTCAAAAGTTGCAGAGCCATTTGAATTTGAAATTTCACCAGTTTTCCCATAAAAAATAAAAATGGAAGTATTACCAGTTGGTGCAAGACTATCCATTTTAACCCAAAAACTTGTAGAAGAAGTATTGTAAGTATCGTCATCAATCCAAAAGTTTAGATCATTGCCATCAAAATCAACAATTCTTACATCGCTACCGTTAGCTTGAGCTTTAGAATTAGAAACTAATGAGGCAGTTGGCAAAACAAATTCAACTTGGAAATCACTTAATAATGTTGAACTTGGATTATTAAATTTAATTTCCTGTCTATAATTCCAGCCGTATTTACATGGTTGTGCAAAAGCTACTGTACTAGAAATTAATATAATTGTTAGTAGAGAAAAATAATATTTTAAGATTCTTTTCAAAATTAGATTTTTATAAATTTAATTGTCTTAATGGAGAAACTACTATAAATAGTTACTAAATATACACCATTTGGTATGTTCTCAATTTGAATTTGTTTTTGAAAATCATCAAATATGAATATTTTCTCTTGTAATAAAAGTTCTCCTGTTAAATTATAAATACCTAGGTAAGCTTCAAATAAAAATTCATTATTTGTCTGGAAATCTAGAATGAAATTTCCATTATTAGGATTTGGATATAATTTACAATCTATTTCTGTGTAAACTGCAAACTCTTCATTTAAAACAGGACTATTTTTCTTGCTAGGTCTAATAACAATTTTCTTTTCAAGTGATGCTATACAAGAAGTATTACTTACTGTTAGTTGAGCAGTTACCGTATCATTGGTAACTGAGTCATTAAAAGAATTTAACCATACACCATGAATAGGTGAATCAATATCATAAATTGAATCATTTATAAGCCACGAAGAAGTGAAAGGTGAGGGATAAGATAGATTAATGAATTTTACAGAATCACCTTGACTAACAATGGAAGTTGATAAGAACTGAGCATTTAATTCTTGGTTTGTTGAGTTTACCTTTATTGTATCTTTTGCATTACAATTTAAAGTGTCTGTAATTAAAACATTATACAAGCCAGTATCACTAACAAACAGTGAAGAACTATTTGAATTATTTATTAGCAAGCCATCTTTATACCATTCATGTTGAATATTATTATTGTTAATACCTGTTGATAATTCAAGATCACTTCCAATACATTTCACCAAGTCAGCACCTAAATCAACATCTAAAACGGGAGAGAAGTTGACTAGAATAGTATCTTTAGTTTTACATAAACCAGGACTTAAACTATCCCCTACTTCAACTATGTAGTTACCTGCACTATTAATAAATAAAATAGAATCTGTAGATCCATTGCTCCATTTAAAAGAAGCACCATAATTACTTAAATCATCCATTACTAAAATATTGTAGCTACAAAGTAAAGTATCAGTAATTCCACCAAGAAGTTGAAAAGTAGGTGTTTCATATGCCGCAACATAAATACTATCCGAACTAGAGCAAGTTCCAAAAGAAATTTCGCAACTGTAATATCCAGAAGAATTAATATTTATCGAAGAATTGGATCCAATTAAGTTTTGACTTGCGTCTGTCCACAAAAAACTATTTGATAAAGCATCAGAATTTATAGTAACTGAATCACAAATATTTATAGAATCTCCACTTAAATTATTGATAAAACTTAAATCAAGTTGTGGATTTGATTTAGGAATTACAGAAATAACATTAGTCAAATTACATCCAGTAATTGTATCCTCAATTAATACAGTATAAGTATTTAATTGAGACACCCATATTCTGCTACTATTTAAAGGATAATTTGAAGATAATTGTGGATTCCAAGAATAAGAATAATTTAAACCAACAGGCAAACTATCAGTAAGCATACTATCTCCTACACATGGGTTAAGTGTATCTGAAAACGTAGAAAAATTAATTGGACTTGAATTGATAATAGCATTAATCGAATCTTCTCCAGGACAATTGTTTTGGTCTACAACCAATACTTTATATAATCCTAAAGAATCAATTTTAAGAAATCTTGAAGTTCCAATAGTATCGATAAGCCCTGTTAAATTAACTTGACCGTTAGAATAGGAGTATGTATATGACGAGTTGGAATCAAACCAATAATAATCTGCATCTACACTTCCACAGTCTAAAACTGATGAATCACAGGCGCTTGATGAAGATATTTGTGGGGAAAATGAAGAATTTAAAGTTATACTAATAGTATCTCTATTAATACATCCATTTAAGTCTGTAGACTTAACATGGTAAGTATTTGAATAATTAACAATTATACTATCTGTTGTCAATCCATTAGACCAAAAATTATTACAATTTTGAGGTGCATTTAAAACGTAAGAAGTACCACAAGTAGAAATTGAATCTTGGCCAAAATCAACATTTGGAATTGGAAATATCTTTAAGGTATCTAAAGTTCTATCGATACAATTATTATTAGACGTAACAGTAAGTTCAATTATTTTAGTGCCAGTGTCACTAAAAATTAATGGTGAGGGATTTTGAGCTAATGTAGGTGTAGAAGGCAATGGATACTCAAAATTCCAACTATGACTAGAAATGGTATTGTTATTGTCTACAAAAGATAGTGACGAAAAAGAAACTGGCAAACCATAACATTGGTCATTTGGAGAATTTGTGAAAGCTACTGGAATTGGGTTAATTTCAATGATTTTTGTTTTTTTGGAAGAGCATCCATTACTAGAAGTTTGTGTTAAAACTACATTGTAAGATCCAAAATCATTGAACTTTTTAAAAGCACTGGTATCATTTGAGGTGGAATCATCTCCAAAATCCCAAAATGAAACAAGAGAATCTGAATTTGGATAAAAAAGTATGGTGTCATATAAACAAAAAGAGTTTGTAGGAGAAAATAGATTATTTCTAGACAAAAAGTCAATACTAGGAGAAGAAAAAATTTCTACAGATTTAGAAGTAGAATCTGAGCAACCATTGGAAGATGTTACTTTTAGTTCTGTTGTGTAAGTACCATTTTGAGAATAAACATAAAAAGAATTATAAAAATTAGAAACAGACACATTACTAAAATTCCATTCAGAACTAGTTATAGAGTCTGAAATTAAAATAGTAGATTGGTTTGAATAAAAAACTGTATCGTTTTCACAGGTATCATTAAAAGTAAAATTTGCATTTGGAAGTGGAAAAACATTAATAGTTTTAACAACCGTATCATAGCAAGTACTAGCAACGTCGGCAATTAGCTTTACATCAAATGGCCCTGGAGAAGGAAATATATAAGATGGATCTTCAAGACTAGAACTTATCCCTCCAAAATCCCAATTATAATTTAAACCTCCATAAGTAGTAGTACTTAGATTTGTGAAATCTATTGGAGTCTGATCACAAGAGTTTTGAAAACTAAAATCTGCTGAAGGATATGGTAAAACAGTAGCAGTTCTTATACATGAACTTGAGCAACCACTAGAGTCTGTTATAGTTAGCTGAACACTATGTGTTCCAGATAGAGAATAAAGAAAAGAAGGGTTTTTTAGCGAAGAGATATTTAAACCATTATTTGAATAATAATCAAAGTCCCAAGCATAAGTCATATTTGATGAATCTGAAGAATCAGGATTAGCGCTAAAACTTATTGGATCACCTATGCATGGAGTATTAATTCCAAAACAATTACCAGCTCCAAATTTAGGTAAGTCTGAGGATTTAACTTTAATAGAATCTTTATTTAAGCAACCTCTTGAGTCTTCAATAGTAATTAAATACCAACCTGGTTGACTAACAGATAAAATAGGTTCTGGAGTTGAAGATCCATTATTTGGTGTTAAAGTAGTTGAAAAAACTCCATCCTTAAACCATTCTACACTACAACTAGGAGTTATAGAATCAAACTCTATTACTGCATTATTTCCCGAACATACGGCTGTTGAATCTAACGATAAGTTTACTTCAGGTGGATTATTACAATCTTTTTTTCCAACAGTAATAATAGATTGGTTTAATGGAGCGTTTAAAGAAGGCTTCCAGCCAAAATTATTATTATCAGTTATTATATTACTTATTGTATCTGTAGTTGCACCAACTTGACTCCAGGTTTGACCATAATTATCACTTATATAAATATCCAAACTATCTTCATTCATAGATCTTAAAAGATTATCATGATAAACTAATTCTGGGCTATTTAGTTCTACGGGCTTATTAACTACAAAATATCGATTAAAAGATGTGTCTGATACATTTGGAATATAAGTACCATATCTACTATACTCAACGGAGTCGTTATAATTGTTAGAATGATTAATTGATAGTCCAATATTGTAATCGTTAGGAAATTCAGTAGTAGATGATGATGCGTAAGGTCCTATTACAAATACTTTTTCTAATGAATCCGAAGAAGGAATAATCAAAGAACTATTTGATTCTCCAGAAATACTTCCATAAGTATTAGTTCTTGCGGGCAGTAACGGATCAAGATTATATTTAAACTTTAGTTCTAAATTTACAGAGTCAAGTGTAATATTTGAACTCCCAGAAACATCAAAAGAATTCCAAACTTCTAAATTCCCAAAATTAGAATTTGAATTAGTAATGTTTAATCCAAATGGATTTGAGTTTTGAAGATTATTTAAAACTGTATTATTTGAAATGTTTAGTTTTTGAATAATAGAACTATTGTTAAAAATTATTTTTCCGTTAGGGGGGACCCCATTTGATCTATTATATGCTATAAAAGTTCTATTTGTTAAATTAGTAGTAACATCATGAAAAAGATCTCCATTTAAAAAAATAGATACACCATTCTTTATACTAATTGCTGAGTCAGACTTTAAATCTCCAAAAATATACGTATCTCCTTGGATATCTAATGGAAGACCAAAATGATAGAATTGACCTAAAACATTAAATTTTACAAATAAAGCAATGCAAAATAAAATATGCTTCAAATATTTAATCATAGCTTTATTATGTAGTATAAGGAATGATATTCTGGATTGTTTGTTATACTACCTAATCCCGATGTTGTTGATAGAATATCAAGATTATGAGAATGACTACCAGAAGAAGAAACAGAATGTGTATGGTCTTTATTAGAGATTACATAACCATTACAAACATCTGCACAGCCACTAAATACACCTTTTCTTTTTGAGAATGTAGCACCACTATAAGTATCACTTGAAGATGGTCCACTTACTGAATGTGTATGATTTCCAGCTGTAGTAGTAGATGTACTTGGAGGGTCTAATGTGTGAGTATGTGAGGGTGTAGGACTTCCTCCAGTTGCATTTAAAGAATAATTTAATCCTGAACCTACAATAAATCTATTTCTTAAATCCGGTGTTCCATTATAACCATTACAAACGTGCCAATTAGTATTTACTTCAGAACCTATAATAGGATAATTTCCGCTAATAGTTCCATACCACATTATAATAGTCCCTGTTGGAACTAAGTCACGATTATCTGTTTTAATAGAACCATTAACATTTATATCACCACCATCTTTTTGTAAAAGTAGTGTAGAAGTAGAATTTCCATTTTTCGCCATTATACCATTATCATCTATTAATAAATGTTTTTGTGATGGATTTCCAATTAATAAATATCCAGTATTACTTGCAAGTGAAGATGGAGAGCCCCCTTCAATTGTAACTTTAGCAGATGGAGAGCTAGTTCCAATTCCTAAATTACCACCTGAAATTAACGACGAGATTTTAAAAGTACTATTATAATTCCAAGCAGAAAATGAATTCAAATTTACTCCATCTTTTGTATAAAAAATTAAATCTTTTGTATTATCATAAAATACTAATCCTTCAGGTGAAGTTGGTATAATTGAAGGTTGCGGTAATAAAAGAACTCTATTTGAAGAATTTTTTAGGTCTAAAATAACACTATCATCTACTGGTAATTGATTTCCAATATTTACCTGTCCAAAAATTGGTAAATTAATAAGTAAAATGATATTTAAAATATATTTTTTCATTTTAAATTTTAATCATATAATAGAGTGAATAAAAAGGAGGACGATTTTCAGTATTAGATGGTCCTGTCGATGTTTTTGAAGGTAAATTTGCAGAGTGACTATGGGAATCACTAGACCAAGAAGAATGACTATGAGATGGATTAGCTCCATCAAGTCCATCACTAAAATAAATACATTCTCCAACTCTACCACTTCCACTAGCTGAACCAAAACTATGGGAGTGACTAGGAGAATTTGTTGTTAATTTATTGGATGGGTTAAAACTATGAGTATGTGTTGACGTTGATTGCCCTCCAGTAGCATTCAATAAATAACTTGAGCCTGATCCAACTATGAATTTATTTCTTAAATCTGGTGTGGAATTATTCCCATTACATATATGCCAATTAGTATTAACAACTCCACTAATTATTGGATAATTACCACTAACAGAACCAGAGTACATCACAACTGAACCAACTGGAAGTAAGTCAAAACCATTTTGTTTAATTTTTCCATTGACATCTACATCACCTCCTGATTTTTGAAGTTCTAAAGTTCCAGCTGAGCTAGTGTTAGTTTTAGATAATACTTCATCATCATCAAATACCAGGTGTTGTGAGGTTTTATCTCCTAATAAGAGAAATGCATTATTATTAGATAGACTTACAACACCACCGTTAGAAATGGATAACTTATGGGTTGGTGTTGATAATCCGATACCTATATTAGTACCATTAAAATTGATATTTTTTGTTGAAATATCATAATTCCATATGGAAGAAAAATTTGTTATAGAACCATTTAAGGAAAATTCAACTTTTTTCTCTGTTGTATTAAAAAATAATAATCCTGGAGTTGAATTAATTGAAGTATTAAGAGAAAGCTGAAGCCCTCTATCATCATTATTAGATAGATTTAAAATAACATTTGGTATTGAATCACTATTCCCTATACTTACTTGAGACATTAAACAATTTATTTGAACAAAAAACAATATATAAAGAATAATAAACCTCATCTTTTAATCATATAATATAGTGAATAATATGGAGGCCTATTGTCATAAGAACCTAAACCTGAAGTTTGATTTGGTATGTTTACATTATGTCCATGCGATGTGGAACTACTTCTATGTGAATGACTTTTCCAAGCTTTAGTAACTGAACATCCTGGTGGATCAGGACCAGAAATATGACTAGTGTTAGCATTTGATGTGTGGTTATGAGAGTCAGAATTCACAGTGAAATCATCAAAATTAACATCATGTGAATGGGAATTTGTATTTGAACCCCCTGTAATTCCTTTAGCATTTCCATATTCTGAACCTACACCTACAATAAATCTATCTCTTAAATCTGGTGTTGAATTATTTCCATTACATATATACCAGTTAGTATTTTGGGCACCATTAACATATGGATGATCTCCAACAACTGATCCTTTCCACATCATTATAGTTCCAGGTGGGATATAATCTGTTCCTTTTTGTAATAAATTACCATTAATATTAATAGATCCTGACCCTTTTTTTTGGAGTTCTAAAGTAACCTGATTAGGATTAGTACTAGCTTGATTCTTCGCCATAAATCCTAAACTATCAAATAATAAATGATTAGAATTATTGGAACCTACAGACATATAACCTGATGAACCATTTGACAATGTTGCTTCAGAACCTCCACTAATTGTAAGTTTTACAGATGGATTTGAATTTCCTATTCCAACATTACCTCCAAGATTGTAAGTAACAATAGTACTTGAGTATGGATTATAATTCCAAGGTGAAATTGCATTTAAATTTGATCCATCTTTTGAATAAAAAATCATATCATCATCTGAATCAAATATCATCATACCTTGTGGCCCAGTTGGTAAAATACTAGTTTTAGAAGGAAGTAAAAGTGCTCCGTTATTTGAATTAGATAAATCGAGGATAACATCGCTATTAGTAACTGATGAATTCCCTATACTTACTTGGCTAAGTACGATATTTACGTAAAAAGAAATAAATATTGTGTAAATAAATTTATTCATCATGAATTTATTCTGCTTTAAATAGTTCAATTTTTATTACTTCTGACATTATTACTATTCCATCGTTAGTGTAGGTTCTAACTTGGTAATTATATAAGCCAGGATTTATTTCATCAATATAAGAATTTTCCTGAACCAGTTTGGAATAAGGCTTTAGAATATTTTCGTCTGTAGATCTATAAATAACACTGCCTTGAACTTCAATCTCATTATTTTCTAAATTCCAGTTTAAAAGAACTCTCTTTTTTCTTTGATTTAGTTCTGAAGATAAGATAATTTTTGAAGTTAACTTTTCAATTGGGTTATAACCAAAAAATGCTTTTGATGGTTCGGATATATTTCCATTTATATCAATAGCTTTAAGAATGTAAAGATATTCAGTTTCGGAGGATGTTTGCCTATCTCTATAAATTGTAATGTCTTTAGGAATAGTTTGAGAATTAACTTTTATAAAACTCGAAGAATCACTTTTTAATTTTCTAAATAAATTATACCCTTCTAAATCATTTTCAATATTTGGCATCCAATAAATAACAATTATCCCATCTTTAAATTCTACATTTTTAATTATAGGATGATTTGGAGGAGTAACATCAGGCATTTGAGCTAAGGAATTGATGGATGGTTTACTTCTATTAAATGAAGTGTCAACAGCAATAACCCTGTAAACAAACTTATTTCTAATATTTTTTGATAGCTTTTCGGAAAATGAATTTTTTATTATTGGTTTAGAATTTATATTTATGAAATGATTGTCTGAATTATCTTCATCGTTTAAAGACCTTTGTATGAAATAACCCTTCAAGTCAGATTCTAAGTTATTATCCCAACTAAGATTTATAAATCCCGGTCCGGTTTCAGATTGCAAGTTTTTAGGTGAATCTGGTGGTAACATATCATGAATCTGCAAATATATTTTTCCAGAATAAGATTCATTTCCAGAAAAGTCTACAGAAGAGCAGTAGTAGTAGTAATCACCCGTATTAGTTACTCTGTCATTAAAAAAAGATACTGTTTTGGGAATTGTTTTTAAATTTATTTTTTTATAAGGTCCTTCTAAAATATTACTTCTATAAATATTAAATCCTAGTAAATCTTCTTCTAAAACATAGTCCCAACTTAAATCTACAGTCATTTTAGAATCATGCTTAACAGGGACTAGATTAAAAGGTTTTAATGGTGGGTCAAAATCTTTTTTAGCTATAAAAATTTCTTCAGATTCAAATGATTCTTTTCCAAAATAATCTAATGCAATGAATTTATAAGTGTAGTTAAATTCCTTATTAATATTTTCATCTACGTAAAAAACCTTAGGAAATGAAATATTTCCCTTTCTATCTTTACTTTTTTGAATTGCTCTTGGTGTTTTTGTTATTTTTCTAAAAGTACTATCATTGGTTTTTCTATAAACATCTACACCATAATATCTTAAAATTTCTGGTTTCCAACTTATATCACATCTTTTCTTGAATCTTTCAATTTTAATTGAGTCTGGAGGAGGAGATTTAGTATAACTAGAACAGGTATATTTTTTAGAAATTGCCAATTCAAAATTTGAACCAGCACCAACTAACTTATATTGATAAGAAAGTCCTTCTCTAGCAATTTTATCATAGTATATTATTCCAATAAGATTTGCCATATAATTACTGTAAATAGATTTTATTAAAACAAATACTCTAGGCAAACTAGATTGAAAATCATTATAACTACTCTGTAGAGTAAAATCGTATAATCCTTGCTGTTCGGAATCTAAATTTTCATCCTTGCCAGATTTACGAATAAGATTAATTGGAATAGAATTTAATTTCACCCAGTCTGTACCTTCTTCTCGTCTGTATAAATCAAAACCGTCTTCTCTATATATTGAATTTGTAATCCATTTAATTACCAGCCCTTGGTCATTGTCAAAATTATTAGTTACAAATAGTTCCGCTGATTTCTCATTATTCATATTTGTAAAACTATCAATTAATGAAGTTGAGTAAATCATTCTTTTATTTTTTAACGGTTTACTAGTTTGTTGAAATAAATTTCTGACAGAATCATTTGACTTAAAAATACTATCAGATTGCCCATTTATAAAAATTGTAAATAAAAATAATGATATATAAAATAAAAATCTCATTTAAAAACTAGTTTTAAAATTCATATCAAAGTCAGCTTTTATTAAATCTAAAACATTAATATATCCAGCTAATTTACCTTCTACCCTTGTTTTATCTTCAAAGTAAAGATCTAATTCTCCAGAAAGTTCAGCTTCAGCAATAGTTAAACTCCCTCCTACAGGACACCAAAAATCTACACCTAATCCAGCATAAACTCTGACCCAAACCCCAGCTCTTTTAATTAAAAATTCTGGTTTATACTCACCATTTGCTCTTACCCCTAATTCTGCTGCTGCACTTCCCCACACTTTACATCCACAACCACTACCTCCTATTCTAACAGAAGCATCTGCTCTCCATGCAACAAATACTCCAACATTAAACTCTGTTGGAGTTAAACCTAGCCATCCTCCACCTCCAAAGCCAGAACATGTTGGGTAGATTTGTATCATATCATTTTCTGTTCCTAGATCAAATTTAAAATAGCTAGGTGTGACTTCAATAGCTAGTCCTGCATCAACACATGGTGGCATTGTTGACGCTACTGCAGCATTACCAATAAAATGCTGTTGAGCACTATTGTAGTAAACTTGTACAAGTCCCGATACTCTTCCATTCGTACCATCTGTAATTTTATCTCCAATGTATTGAGGGCCATTCATTTCAGGTGTTGGTGTAGCACCATCTAAAAGTTCTGCTTGTGCATTTTGAGATTCATCGTTTGGATCTCCAAAGGATAATCCTTGATTACCTGCCTGTAAGAAATAGTCTTCTCCATTGTAAGAAAATGCACCATCAATATTTTTATTCTTGTCACATGTTACCGAAACAGATCCAAATTCTTGAGATACCAAACCAACTGTGACATCTGTACTCCTTGTTCCTTCAACAAAAATTGTGTTCCCATCTACTGATAAATCAATCCCAGGTTTGTTCCCCGAGCCTCCTCTTAATCCAAATTCATAATTACCTTGAATATATTTTAAAACATGGTTGTCATCAAATAATTTTAAGGTTCTTGTTCCATCACTTAATTCAACTTTTAGGTCTTTGGATAAACTTGCAAAATAAGAACCCTCGCTATAAGTTAATTTTTGATCTTGTGTAAATGCTAAACTTTGAGAACTATTTCTAAGCTCTAAGAAATTAGTACTTCCTCCAATAATAAACTCATTTCCATCTTTATTAAAAGTTGCTCCTGTATTATCTGCCTTAATATATGTCGATGAATCAAAATCAATGTGAAGATATTCTTGATTATTTATAGCAAATTTTTTATTGTCGTAATTAACCGAAAAACCGTTTTTATTTACAAAAAACCTGTCGTTTGAACTTATTAATTCTAAAGCAGGGCTTCCGTTTTCGTTTAAAACAGACATACTTTTGTCTCCATCGACAACTGATAAACCTGTAGATCCCAAAGAAAAAGACCTCTGTCCGTCACTAAAACTAAGTGATTCTCCACTACTAAATGATGCTGTAATATCATCATACTTAAAATCTACTTTTAATAAAGATTTATCTACTAATAGATGCTTATCAGATCCTATTGTTACCCCAAAATATGTTGATCCTAGTGTTAATGTATTATCTCCCTCACTTAAACTTAAATCATCCTTTGATAAATCTATTACTCGTGTACCATCACTATAATACAACGCTTCTCTACCTAACTTAATCTCATTACTACCCTCGCTATACTCTAACA
>Ga0115571_1001400_pt1 | contig 16988 bp, 10 predicted proteins | sample COGITO_mtgs_1205_FD_87293 | JGI IMG/M metagenome (GOLD analysis project Ga0115571, IMG submission 87293) | Pelagic marine microbial communities from North Sea - COGITO_mtgs_120531 | ecosystem: Environmental > Aquatic > Marine > Epipelagic | place: Germany:Helgoland, sampling site Kabeltonne...
TATTCCTATAGGGTGGACAAAATAAAACCTTGCTCTGGATTAAGGTGACCCTAGTGCCATATGATTTACTAATGAATAGCAAAGAGGCGAAGTACCATAGATTGTTTGCTACTGAAAAACTTAATTACTATTAGCAGGTCCGGATTACATGATATATTCATATTTAAATAGATGCTCTACTGGTTCTGAAGAATGAAAAATATAATTTTATTAGTCGTTTTGGTTTTTTGTATTCCGTCACAGGCAAGTGTGGTCGGCAGCCTTTTCAAGGCGATCAAGAAGGGAGCTGATGAAGTACCGACATCAGCAAAGAAAGCTGATTCCGAAACTATTAATGGGAAAAAAGAAGACGCGGTTCCTAAAGATATAGACAAGGATCTCGCTGATGATTTAGCCTTTATTGAATCCCCTAATTTTCGATTTTCGCCGGATGACTTTTTGAAGGGAGGAGATGATTTAGGTAATGCTTTTAGCCCCATGCCTCCGTCTCAGGAATTTATTAACTTTAGCAATTGGTTGAAGATACAAATGGGGGCTAGTCCGTTTAGGGCCTGGGCCAGGGATATTACAGATCAGTCAAATAAAGAATTGATTGATTCGGATAGCAACGATTCTTCTATCTCTGGGGATGAATCTGTTACTGTTGATCAGTTACATGAGTTGATTTCACAGGAGCTTAAAGATACTTCGGATGTTGAACAGTATAGCGACAATTTAGCGACGTATTTTAGCCGGTTAACCGCTTACGGCTGGAAAGGATTTCATCCATTTAGGGATTATGATAAAACTAAACTCAAGGAGGCATCTTTTCTTCTTAACTTCATTGTGGAGGTGCAATCCTTGTCTCTCATGACGGCTGCAGATTTTGAAACAGCCCAGCAAGAAGAATGGATTAAAAGGGTCCTTTCCGGAACGTCCTCTAGTAATGATCCGCTTGAGTTGGTTACATATCTTTTTGGATGTACAGTGCTGCCAAATGAATCTCCGGGCGCGCTTGGTGCAATGTATCCAGGCATCAAGAAAATTAAAGATGACTTATGTGCAAGTGAGCGGTTGATTAGTGTATCTAAGGCCATCTCATCATTGTTGGGTGACTCTGACAACGATCATCTTTTTAGCGAGAGTGTCCTCTTAAATGGACTGGCTCAATCGGGTGCTATGTCTACCTATTATCCCATGCGAGATAAGCTTCTATCAAAAGTTCCAATGTTACTTGGAACTGATGAATATTCTAATGATGCAAAGGTTATTCTAGTGCTGGTTGCTTTCAGTGAAATAATTGTTGGTAATTTCAGAAATGCTTATGATATTTCACTGCTCTTGCAATATGAATTTGGCAATGACTCCGAAGTGAGAAATATGGTTATAGGATCTCTGTTGCCCACAATATTCATTGAGGCTAGGGATCTGGTCATGACGGGTAAGCTTTTAAGGCTGGTCGAGCCAATGGCAGATGGTCAGTCGACGTTCTTTATTGCAGCTGAAAGTAAAATAAACCTACTCACAGTTATGATTAACTACAGACGACTTATAAAAGAACAGGCTATCTGACCTAAATTCGATGCTGGCAAGGTTAAGATCATCGTTGCGACTGATGGTGTTGAGTTTGTAGCTGAGGATCTTAACTCTGGTGAGACTGTGGCATGTGCTTATGGGGACTTTGCTAATCACTTCGGTTTCTTCCTCACACTAACGGGTATCACCACCACCAAGGAAATCCGTAATAACGCCGTTGATATTCGAGCGAAATCTAAGGATTGCTTTGATGAGGCGCTACATCGGACGATCAAAGAAAATTGAAATATACTGCGATTTAGCAGTTCAGAGTTTGAAGAGGAATTATCTCTAGTTTATGACTGAAAATCTCCGGTACAGCCCTGATGTCTTAGAGAAAGACGATGATAAGGAATTGCTTCGCAAGCTTAAAAGAGCTTGGGGCTATGATTCATCAGGTCCTCTTCGAATTATTGGAAAGTTGGTTGAAAAATCAACTCCCAACGGAGGTACGTTCAGCTCCTTGCGCGATCTGCGCAGCACGGTTACCTTCGATGAACTGAAATATCCAATAGAAATGGATCGATTAGTTCGAGACCCCAATATTATTTATGTGTCACCAGCTGATGCTAAAACAATAAATCAGATTGCAGGTGAAGGCGAATGGGTAATCGCGAATGTAGCGTTTTCACCCAAATCAGAGAGGACTAAGAGTGGAAATCTCTTTGCGTTAATGGTGACGGGCAGTATTGATTTTCTCACAGAGATCCCTGCTGCTGCTTCTCGCGAGATGGCAATTGACGACAGGACATATTTTGAACATAGAGTTGTCGATTTCTACCGCAATAAGCACAGTGATGAAATAGATTCTGCGAAGCAGCAGCTAACTAATAAAGCGGCGTTAGAGCATAAAACTGTTAAAGAGCGATATGACAATGAAAGCTCAAAATTTGAGACTGATATAAAAAAACTGATAGAAAGAACGAGCAATTTGCAAACTCAGTTAGACGGTAGTAACCAAGAAAAGCAGCGGCTCGAAAATAAGGTCGCTCAATTAAGCCAGACTGTTAGCCGGAAGTCCTCCGAGTTGAGTGATTTGGAAAATAGCTATAGCAGCAGGAGAATTACAATGGAGTCCAACCTCAAACGTCTTAATAACTTTGTTACGGATAGGGCGGAGCAGCTATCCAAGTTAGATCTTGTATCTGACTCTGACCTAGATACTCTGCTCGGCAAGGCCAGTTTTGTAGAGGATGATAAGCCGAGTGTAAGTTTTAGCGAGGCGATGGATGGTGATTTTGAAAAGTCTGTCAGTTACATACAAAGCTATCTGTACGCGAAGGAAATTTACTACAAGAAAAGCCTGCTTAAAGACTTCTTTGCATTGATACGAACCAATGACCTTGTGATATTAGCCGGTGATTCAGGTTCTGGTAAAACCAATCTTGTAAAAGCCATGGCTGATGCCGTTGGTGGGAAGTCTATCATCATTCCTGTTAAGCCAAACTGGACAGGATCTGAAGATTTATTGGGTTACTACAACCCGCTAGAAAAGAAATACCTTAGCACACCCTTTCTCGATGCATTAATAGAAGCATCAAAACACTCGGAAACCCCGTATTTTATTTGTCTGGATGAGATGAACCTAGCGCGGGTGGAGTACTATTTTGCCGATTTTCTATCGCTATTAGAGGAGCGGTCAGAGTCGCCCGAGATATACCTGTATTCCGACTCTGAGGCAGACCATACACTGGCGGAGTTCAATACATTTCTAAAACTAACTGACGACGTTATATCAAAGGCAGGAAATGAGGATGTATATGACTACATTAGCTTGCTGAAAGATGAAACCATCAACTCCTCTTTGAATAAAATATGTGGTTTCAATGGCGGCGACTCATTAATTAAGTATCACGCACATCTACGACGTTTGCTAAGTGGTTTTTTAAATACGCCATCGTCAATACGGTTTCCAGAGAACGTTAGAGTGATTGGCACTATCAATGTAGACGAAACCACCCATTATTTATCACCAAAGATACTGGATCGGGCACACATTGTTCGTTTTGGCAGTCCACTGCTGGGCGATTTCTCCGAGATAGAAAAAGAAATAGAGCGATTCGAAAACCTTGATGGTCCGTTAAAATTTGATATCTGTGATATGGGCTTAAGAACATCGTATCCAAAATTCGACCGGTCACAACCATTTGCCAGTTTTATTATTGAAATAACAGAAAAGTTTCTCGACAAATTGGGCCTGGAAATTGGATTCCGAACAGTTAGACAGGCCTTGAATTACCGTGAAGAATTACTGAACTTTGAAGACAATGAAGACATCATTATCAATAATTTCATTAGGCACAAGATACTACCAAAAATGATGTTTGATGGTGAAATATCTGTTGGAGGAACCACAAAGAAAGATATTCTGAGCGCTTTTGGAGCGTTTATGGCTCAGCGTTTATCGTCGCTAGATGGGGAGACTGGCATCGACTATTGTGTCGATGAGCTTGAACGTGTAATTGAAAATGCGCGGGCTAACAATTGGGTTGTGAACTATTGGTCGAAGTAATCGAAATGAATATAGAGGTCAAATACCTTGATGTTGCATGGGCTGATAAAAATACAGTCTTACGAGTCGATGCTTCCCGAGATTCGCTATATATTGATAAAACTGAAGTCGAATACAAGGTTGAGTCAACGACCTTTCCACAGTACCACCCGAGAATAGGGTTCCGTATCCTTGATAAAACAACTCGGCACACCCCGTTTTTTGTCAGAGCAGATAATTCTTCTCAAGATCTATTAGCCATAACCGATCCGACTACCCATGAAACCTGGTGGATCGAGAGTACAGGCTGGAATAAAGAGACGAAGTGCCATAACAGCGAAATTTATCGAACCGTTGGCACAATAGCGGTAAAGATACAAAATAATACGCTGAAAGTTGTCAATAATAGCCTTCGTTTTACCGTAGAAGAGTTGGAGTCATATTTACGGGATTTTAAGAATGATCTATGGATGCTTATTCTGAATGAGCAGGGTTATATCAAAGGGTCGGTAGAAAAAGATGTCCCCAATATCTTTAGCGATGAAATCATCAAGCATCTTAGTGACTACACAGACGCGATAGAGCATATCGTTCGACGGCCAACCAGTGAGCTAAAAGAAATTCAGGACCTAAGGCCTGTGAGACTGGTAAAACCGGTTAAAAAGACCTTTATGGAACTGGCTGTTAAGGGTAACCCCAAGAGTCTAACCAGCCGAGCTAGTAAAGAGAGCTATGATACACCAGATAATCGGTATATCCATTTCACACTGAAGCGTGCTCTTTATGTGTTGAACCAAGTGGCAAAACTTGGTGAGTCACAGGGTAATATCTATGGGAGAGCGATTGATGCTGAACAGCAACGCCTTCAAAGTATCTCGACAGAGAAAAAAGTCGATAGTTCCGTTTTCAATAATGAAATAGCAACAATAAGAAATCAAATAGAAGAGTTAAGGTCATCACTTTCTAAAGTCTGGGGTCAGAGAGGATCCGGTGATGTAGTCTCCTATAGTCTTCGGTTAGGCAAAGAGTATGGAAGAGAGGGCTCAGGATGGTACTTTGCAGAATATCTAGATGGAGATATTTTCAAAGATAAATTTAAAACCTATCTAGTTGTATCTTTCCCAGCAGGTGTGCCAACTGAATTACTATTTGATTACAAAAATAGAATTGAAATATCTGTGAGCGGAGAAGCCACAAAGGAAAAGGATTCTAATTTAAACGGAAAACTGTTTTACCGTATAAAGTTCAATAGTGTTGATGCTATAAGCATTACATTTCACCCACTATTCAATGAACTTGATAGACTAAAAAAGAGAGCGGTAGTCTTAGAGGAATCTGAATGGAAAGTTCCTTTCACCGCAAAAGAAAGGAAGGATGTCGAAATAGAGAGGTCAATATTACAGAAGAAAATTGGAGTGTTTTCTAAACATAGAGAGAATGTTCGATATTTTTGCAAAAGGCTATCACCAACCCTAAGCAGATTAAAGGGAAGTAAGCGTTTTTTCGAAAAAAACAAGGTCGCGGTAAATAGCCATTTTCCTAACACCATGGTTTTTGTGCAGAACCCAAACTATGGCTCGGCAAAGTCGATGTTTGCAACAATATCCAATATCAGTGGTATGGATGACGGCCTATTTAAAAAAATGTTATCGGTAGATGATATTGGCCTAGTTAATATATCGAATCTTTACGAGAAGTGGTGTCTGCTGCAAATTATCAAAATTCTTACTGAAATATACTCCTTCCAGATGCTGAATGAGAATTGGCATAATGAGCTGATTGATGCGGTCTCTAAAAAAAGTTATAACATAAAATTCTCTATGATGTCAGAAAAGCTTGGAAGGAGTGTGATTCTTACTTACGAAAAGGAACTTTCAGTAAGTCTAGATGGGAAAGTGTATCGGCCTGATTATTCGATAGATATCTTTGACTGGAATGGACGGCCATTGAAGACTTATATTCTCGATGCTAAATTCAAGGACACATTAGATGATGAATCTTTGAAGAAAATTGTTGATAGCCTATGTGTTACTGGGAAGAAAGATTATTCTGACAATGGAAAAAACAAAGTTTTTATAATTCATCCCAGTGATTATGCAATAAGTAACAGGTCATCCCCCTTGCAGTGGGGGGCAAGCTCTGATTATGGTCAACAATGTAGGCATATGCGTGGTGGTATTTACTTAAGCCCCTCGAATAAGTATGGTCGTAGTATCGATAATCTACAGCGTTTAATTGGTCTATTTCTGCAAGAAACAAACTCATATGTCGAGGAAGATTTGAACGTTGGCCGAAGCCACCCATTTTGTATGTCATGCGGTAATAGCGACAAAAGTAGCCTTGATGTAGAATTAAAGAAAACAGTGAGTGGATCTGATAAATGGCAAATTTGTTGTAATGACTGCAATAGTATCCAGGTTAGAAGTTTTTGTAGAGGTTGCCGTTCGCCGATAAACAAGAATGGCTACTATTGGACGTATCATCGCACCCGTGCTGAAGAGCCTTTTAATGTTGTATGCCCAAGTTGTGAAGAGTTCTTAACGTAAATGAAATTTACCCTATATGTCGATGAATCCGGTGATTTTGAAACACCTCGAGGTGAGTGGGTTTTAGCAGGCGTACTCTTTTCAGATAGCTACGATAACTGTGAGAAATTACTAAAGAAGAAACTTGATCGTTTTCCAAAGACAGTTGGCCAGAGATCTATCAAGGACTTTCACTTAACAGAATTCCGAAGAGATATTGGCCATGATAGAGCCATGGAAATTGCAGATAATCTTTATAGGCAGTTAGGGGCTATGGAACTAGGGTATTACGCGATTGCGACAATTAATCATACCAAGTCTTCATTGTCTGAGCGTGAAAAGACCTACCGGCTCATGTTGGGGGATTTATTGGCGATCTGTGAAACTGTGCTCTCCGATGGAGAAGTGATCTCCAGACTCGATATAGTGGTGGCTTCGAGAACCATTAATGGCGAAAAGCAGACCACAATTAGCGATTTAAATAATGATATTATCGCGACCTTACCTTCCGCATTAGAAATGGGCCTAGCAACAAAGGGCCTGATAAGGCTGATGGGTAAAAATATAAAGCTCCATATGGACTATGCCAATAACTCATGGGGGCTGGTCGCAGCCGACTTCTTAGCAAATATCAACTATCACTACCGGCGCGACAATGAGAGTAAGTTTTTATCGAAATTATCAACCGCCGGTAAGTTTCAGTTATTTGAGTCATTAGGCAGTCTAGATGCTCGGCGTGCTCGCGTAGCAGAGAGGGATAAAGACTACGCAAAAGCGATAAATCGGTGGCTAGACATAGATTGTGTAAATGCATCAGATATTAACTTTGATGCCGAAATTAATCGCCTGCTTGATAAACTATTCAGATCGCTTGGAACAACGGGCTACAAGGTAGAGTTTGAAAACCTCTTAGAGCTACTTTGGCGCTCTGGTAATAGAGCAGACCAATATCCGGTTCTTTACAGCAAACTTGCGCGCTTCGAAAGAGTGTTATGTAACTACATTAAAGAGAAGCAAGCATCATTTGCTACCGGGTTAGTATTTAGACTTCGAAACATGATGTTGTTGGTCCTGAATCATTTGGGCAAGGTGGCTGATGCTTCACAACTTATTGAGAAGCAATTGTCTGTTATACCTGAGTTGGCGACTAACCCAGAATACTTCCATATTGTTCTCGACTTCAAAATTCTCCAGACCGAGTGTCATGTTAATGCGATGGAAATTACGACGGCATTAAGCCTGGCTGAAGATTATGTCGAGCTAGTAGAGAATTACAAAGGTCTATGGCAGCTTCTTCTTTCAGATGATGATGTGAAGGAATTTGACAAATCTCGGTTACGTATTAAATCAGAGATGTCGCTATTCAGGCTATGTGTTCTGGCGATAGGTGTAATAGACTCGCCAACGGTAGCCAGATGCTGGGCACGTCTTCTCGAACTGGAACACTCGATTGAGTTTTATGATGACAGCAGCCGCCTCTCTAGTTATAAGGCGATGTATTTTTTAAAGCAGAATAAGCCCAATAACGCTGTATCTTTATTAATTAGTGAATTGAATAATAGGCGCTGGGGATTGTATGATATTCATGGCTTGCTTAGAGCAACCAATGACTCTCTTCTGAAGTCAATCCCTATAGATGTTGACGCCATCGCCTCAATTATAGAACAGCAACTTGCTGACACTGACCTTACGATTTCTGGCCACCCTGTAGACATTGTTCTGCGCGAGCTGTCTCTATTCGAATCTTTACGGGGTAATACGTCAAAGGCTAAAAAGTTAATCACTAGAAGTAGAGCCGCTTTAGCTACTGGAGATGCTGCGATATTTGACTACTTGCAGGTTTTAACAGATATACACGAAGACTATTTGTACTCCCGTTTAAAAACTGAACAGAGGTATCTTTCAAATCTAAGTGGAGACATACCTGCAGCGATGGCTAAAAGTGACATGCCGTTGCTCATAAAATTTCGGTATTATTCATTTTACTGATCACCTCCAGTGGCCGGGTATTTCAAATTCAAATGAGTTAACTGCGTAGCGCAGCACACCTAACAGTTGTTTGATGGTGATAGGAAGGTGATCCGTTCACCGATTCATTGCTCACCACTCAGTACATACTCGGTGTTAGAGGAGAAACTGTTATCGATGGTGCGGTAGGCGAAGGTGCTACGAGAACCAGTTCAGAGGAGATTGAGGCCTACCTGGTGACGGAATCACCATTCATTTTAAGTATGTAGATTTCCCCAAAGAATGTGATGATATATTGCGGATCAGTCTGATGCATGACTCTGCAGAGGCATTCAATCCGAGTGTTAGAGGGCTTATATTGGCGGGCCATAAGCATTGTGGACAAATATCCACACCCTACGTAGAGCCTATATGTATGCCGTCAAAGGCACCTAGAGATGCTTATTGTGGGCTATACCAAGATGAGCAACGGCAGGTCTATGTTAGTTCAGGAGTAGGGACGAGTATTCTTCCATTGAGGTTCAACGCTCAGTCTTCCTGGGACCTCATTACTATTCATCACTAAGCGTATTTTCCGCAAAACAAGGCTTTATTTAAAGTAACACAGGAAGTAACATAAACGGATATGTAATTTAACTAAACATATAGTAATCAATTACTTAATGGCTATGTACAGTTCCCGCCGCCTCCACCAATTAGTAGCCCTGTAATCGCCCTCATTCACCGAAACAATTATTTTTAGAGTTTCGGTGGATTACAAGCGGGTTTATACTTATAGCGCTGGGTGCGATAGCCCAACAAGACCTGTAGTGTGACACTGTCACAATAAGAAATAATATAAAATAAAAAATATAGAGATATCAATAGGTTACGTCTCCATGGTAGAAGACTATAAATAGAAGTAAATATAGCTTAACCTATTGATATATAACATTTTTACCTCTTTAGGGCGGGCGAATCCCTCTCTCTCCGCCAAATAAAACAGCCCCCGAAAGGGGGCTTTTTATTTGTAGTAACAAAGAGGGATGAGGCCCCTAACAAGCACTAAATGTGAAGACATTTTGGCCGCCATAATAATATAACAAAGCTTAAATCTAAGGCATTTAGAGGTCGCCGGACACTAATGCAGCGGATGGTGCCTGCCCCTCAGTATCTGTGTATCATGCTACTTAGCTAGTGTATTTTTTATGGAGACAGTCAATGCGGTACACGCTTTTTTCGACGCCTATTCTCAGCTCTGCGCTGCGTGTTATATCCAGAGTTATGCTAAAGATTATTCGTTGGCGGGTGATTGGGGCATTGCCGGAAGGGCAGCGCAAGTATGTGCTTATTGTGGCACCCCACACCTCTAACTGGGATTTTATACTGTTTATTTTTGCGGTCTCTGTACTGCGCCTGCAACCCAGTGTGCTGATCAAGAGCACTTTGTTTGTTGGCCCTCTAGGCTGGTTTTTGCGTTATTGCGGGGCTATTCCAGTCAACCGTACTCAGGCCAATTCACTGGTGGATTATATTGCTGGTATCTATGCAGAGCGTGAAGAGTTTGTGCTGATTATTACCCCTGAGGGCACTCGCAGCGCTAACCCTAACTGGAAGCGCGGCTTTCACCATGTGGCCCGCAAAGCTGAGGTACCTGTGTTGGTTGTCTATGTGGACAGTGCTATCAGGACCATTGGTATAGAGGGGTTGATGGAGCCCTCTGATGATGCGGATGCAGATATCCGCAAGCTAAAGCAGTTCTATGACAGCAAGAGCGGGTTAAAGCCGAAAAACTATGGATCTTAAAAGGCTGGTCGGCCTCTAACTATCTGTCGGCAGATTTTTATCGAGTCTATTTTGCCGCTCTGGCCACTTTTGCGCATTTGTTGGAACTTTTCTGGTAATAATCAGCTTCACCCAGGTAGGCGTTCTTACGTTTTTCTTCTTTCATGCATTTTTCGTACGGGTCGGAACAACCAGTTATTGACAGCATGGCGGTAATAGAAATTATTGTTACTAATGTCCGCATAGCTACAGTCCTTTTTTGTTTAAATCCCTGTTGATACTCAGTCATGGTTGGCTCGCTTTGTTATTGGCTTTACCCAGCCATAGACACAAAAGTTGGATGGTATCCAACCTTGTATATAGTATCGTTGCTAAAGGTGTTAGGCTACTAGCAAAACAATAATTGACAGCTATCTGCAACAAGAATACAACCAGTCCGTTGTAGTTCTTCAGCAGAACCAAGGGGGAAAAATGCGTTATGTTGAAAAATTAATCAGGACACTGGTTGCGACTTTATTGGTATTGGCCGTGCCATCTTTGGCAGGTGCGGTACAGGACAATCAGGCCAGATCAATTCTGGTCACTGGTGCAACCACTGGTATTGGTCGCAATCTGGCTGAGGCTCTCGCCGGTGAGGGTTACCATGTTTATGCCGGGGCTAGAACTGACAGTGAAATGGCTGAACTCAGTGCCATTAAAAATATGACTGCAGTGCGCCTGGACGTGACTAAACAGGATCAGATCGATGCCGCTGTTGCTATGATCCGCAACAAGGATACTGGCCTTTACGGGTTGGTGAACAATGCTGGTATAGGGGGCGGTGGCCCTGTGCTAGAGACTGCTATTGAAGACCAAACCAAGGTGTATCAGGTTAATGTGGAAGGGGTCTATCGCATCACCAAGGCATTTGCACCGTTGATTATTGAATCAAAAGGAAGGATTACCACTACAGGTTCTGTTGCCGGCACTATCAGCAATGCTGGGTTTAATGCCTATAGCGGAAGCAAGCACTGGATTGAAGCTTTTACCGATGCGCTGGCAGACGAAATGAGCTCTAAAGGTGTTGCGGTCAGTGTCATTGAGCCGGGCAACTATCAGACTCATATTCGCCGCAATACTGTGCTTGCTGCTTTTGCCAAGGTGACAGCAGCTGGTGGTGAAATCAATGATGACATGCAGAAGATGTATGATCGCACTGAGGCCTATGAATTATCATTCAAGAAGCCGGACGAGGTGACTGAGGCCTTTATGCATGCCTTATTCGATGATGAGCCCCTGCGCCGTTATATGGTCACTCCCAGTCAACGGGAGCGTGACTATGCTATTGGGGTTAAGGTTCAACAGCTGGTTGAATTAAATCACTGGGGACCCCACCGTTATAGCCGTGATCAGCTGGTTGAGATGCTGGATAAAACGCTGGCTGCATCAGCCAAATAAATAGGGCTCTCCACCCCATTTAGGGGTGGGGATCTGTCTATAAAGCTCATATGACAATGCTTCAGAACTCTTCGCCTGACCAAGCCATGCAATTTGATCATCTGGTGATTTTTGTTGCGGATCTCGACAGCGCAATCAATGATTTCACTGATCTTGGTTTTAATGTCACCAGAGGTGGCAGCCATGGGTTGACTGAGAACGCCCTGATTATCTTTGCCAATCAAAGCTATATTGAACTGTTGGCACTCAAACCTTTTTACACTAACCCACTAATGGCTATTGCCAACCGTCTGGGTATTTTGCACTGGCAGTCTGAGAGGAAGGGAAGCCTGTATTGCAGACTTTTACGCTGGGTCAATGGGGATGTTGGGCCGGTTGACTGCTGTGTTCGGGTCACAGATCTGGAGGCTACCTTAGAGCGCTGGAAAGAGGGCGGGCTGGATATTCTCAATAGTGAAACCTTTGCCCGGGAACGGACTGATGGCGAGATTGTGCGCTGGCATTTAGGTGGCGTTAAAAACCATCGCCTGCCTATTTTACTGCAGGATATTACAGCCCTTGATCAGCGTGTGCCACTGGCGGACGCGGTGCATGCAAATCAAGGGGCAGAGTTGCGGGAGGTTCAGTTTGCATTGGCGGACAGCGGTGTTGCCCGGGATATGGCCAGCAGGTTCCTTGGCGCTAAATCTGGTGCAGACAACCCTTTAATGGTTGGTGATGTGAAGATCAGCTTTGCGGAGCAGTCTGTGCAGGGCAAGCTTTGCCTTAGCATTGCCTATCCGGGCAAGCAGGTTAAGCAGTTGGATATTGGCAAAGCCTATGGTCTGAGCATTAAGCTAGTGCCGGCCTTAAGCTAGTTATGAGCCAAAGCCACCAGCATTAAAAATTAAACCATCCCAGTTGATCATAGCTAATGCCGGTAGACGTAAAGCCCTGAATCGCAAACAGGCAGCCGGTTATAACCAGACCCATTACCGAGCCTATAATGCCATTATTAGCGGCATATCCGAGAATGGTTGTGGGCTTGTATATCAGCTCCTTGTAATGGATAGATTCATCCACCTGTTCCAGCAATGCCTTTGCGCTTTGCAGGTCAATAATGCGCGCATTGTCAGCGCCACTAAGCTTTAGCTCCCAGATCTCTTCCTCTAGAATAAACAGCTGGTTTCTGACAAAGTCTCTATGCTCTTCGCTCAGGGATTGCAGCTTGATGGCTTTGTAAATAGCAAACAGGCTGATGCCGGAAATAATGGTGATAATCATGGCGATCACATAGATGGTGGAAATATGATGGCGCATCTCCGTCCACACAATCAGATTTAAAATACCAATACAAAACAGGGAATAAAAAATCAGGATTGAGGTATAGGCCTGTATACGTAGATAAAACGCATCGCCAAATGAGCGCAGTACTTTCCGTGCATTCATCCAGCCAAACACATTGGCGCGGCGCTGCAAGTCAATAAAGATATGGCGGTTGTTAGCCACAGCTGCTTTGCTGTCGGCAAATATCGAAGATACAAGAATGCCGGGGTACTTCACTATGTCGCCAAGCTTCTTGCCAGTTTGATAGCGCCGTTCAAAATCGATGGCACATATCAGACCAAAGAAAAGCAACTGAAAGCCCAGCATAAAGCCCAGAATAGAAGCCGCGGTCACCAGCTGCTCGGCCGGGGTGACGCCAAATAGATTGACATCATAATAGGATCTCACCAGCAATGGTGTTGCAGGTATAGCGAGCATACAGGGATAAATAATCGCTCGGTAGCGGGCGACAAAATAGGTTTGATAGACAGAATTAATAATATTAAACAGAAAGAACCCGGATGAGATTTCGTCTTCTCTGGTGCTGCTGGTTTTGGCCGGGAACAATGGGCTGCTGTCGTGCTGGGACAGATCTTGCACCAACTGTGGGTCCATGGTCACTGGTATACCCTGCAGGCAGATATCATTTTCATCCATGGCGCAGGTGATTTCATCTTCTATCAGGCCCGGGAACTGGGCGGGGTTGGCCCAGCCTTGACCTACCAGCCTGCGCTGGGTTTTTCGGTCATCCCAGTCCGGCGCTGGCAGGCACAGCCGCTCTAAATCCTCTTCTCTAAAATAGGCATATTTCACTGAGATAATCAGCCGCCGCATAAACAACAGCAGGTAGGCGAGAACAATTTGGAAGGTATCAATATTCTGCAATGTTGCAGGCTCGGAAAATAACACCAGCAGCAATGCTGTGGTTAATAGCCAGGACGCAGGATAGACAATCAACCATGATGAAATAATAGTACCGATAGAATGACGCTTGGTTGATATTGAGCACAGGCCTCTATTTTGAATAACATGCCAGGCTCTTGATTTTGAGCCCTCCAGAACCAGCGCCGCCAGTGGTGACAAGAACACCGGGGGCAGGTTCTCGTAGATGAATGTTTTCCAGAAAGCTCTCCAGGAAAAGGTCACAGGTGAATGATAGGATTCTGCCGATCTGCTGTGGGAGGCACTTCTTAGCTTTGCGGCCTCATAGGGCGAGCTGATGCCTGCGATAAACTTCTCATCGTCTTCATTGGACGGCTGTCTTAAGCTTAAAAATGATTCCGAGTTATTGGGTTCTATTGATTCAGCCACATTGCTACCCTTTTAATAAACGACCGGTTCGCCCCGGCTCTTGTACGATCAGCGCTGACTGGAAAATGCACTGATGCTGTTTTGTTAGCAGACTATATCCAGTTGCGCCTTATATCTCAATTCTGCGGATGGTTCAGGCTTTATGCTAGCTAGGAAGCATAAAAGGGTGAAAAGAGGTTACTATAGCCCTCTAGTCGGCACTACTTTTTCTGCCGCACCAGTCTGGCGGGGGGAGCCGGAATGTATACCATACTGTCTTTTGCGATTGCGATTACTCTGGCTACATCGGCCTTTATATGCATCAAGTGGCGGGATCTTACCTGTACTGGTCCGACACCTTTGTCGCTGTTGGCTTTCTCGGCGATTCTGTTTACTTCTGGTCTGGATGTCGGGCTGATTATGTTCCCGCTGGTGGAATTCCCGGTCTACGCCGCCGAGGGGCAATATAGCTTTACCAACCCGCTGGCTATTGAGTTTGGCTTCTGGGGCTTTCTGGTCTGGGCTTTTTACTTTTTGACCACCTTCTATTTTTGTATTGTTGAACCCAGGGTAAAACTGTTTGAGCACCGGCCAATCTGCTGGGCTAACAATGCAATTATTATTGCCACCTGTGCCTTTACCGCCTATCTGTTTTTAAGCTACGCTCCCAGCTATATAGAGGGCATTAGCCAATCCCAGCAGTATCTGCTGGTGGGGCTGATTATTCTTTTGGCAGTGTTCTCGAGCACAGATATCGCCTATGTCAAAATACTTAGCCTGAGCTCCAGCCTGTTATTTTTGCTACTGATACTGGTGATGTTCAGCGCCTCTGGTGCTTCCGCCGAAGAGTATCTGGCATCTATGGCCAATATTGGTGGTTACTTTGATAATATCCATCGCTTTGTCAGCCCCATCAGTGACTACCATGGCTGGTATCTGTTCTGGTGGTTTGCCTGGAGTATTATGATCGGTCAGTTTGTGGCCAGATTTGTTAGTGGGCTTAAGACCTGGCAGCTGTTGCTGGCGTTGCTGGTGATTCCATCGGTGGCCATCGCCCTGTGGTTTTCGGTGCTGTATTACTATTTCTCCAATGATATTGCGGTGACAGGCATACTGCGGGGCGCCATGGTGGTGCTGGGGATTATCTTTGTGATTAATTCCCTAGACTCATTGATACGACTGTATACAGACAACCTGGGTATGGGTGTCAACCAACTGGGGCGCAATAAATATATGGTTGGTAACTGGTTATTGATTGCCATATTGGTGCTGTTATATCAGCTGACACCTCTCAAAATTGAATGGGTTGGACTATTGGTGATCGGTTTGTACGGGGTGATCTATGTGCTGCTTTATCGGCGTAAAGGCGAGCTTAGTGGAAGTTTTAAGTTGTAGACAAAGGGTTTGGGAATAATGCAGGAAAAAAATAGTTACGATTATATTGTCGTGGGCGCTGGTTCCGCTGGTGCCATTGTGGCTTCGCGATTGAGCGAAGATAGAGACTGCTCTGTATTATTGCTTGAGTACGGTGGCTCTGATGCCAGTGTATTTATTCGTATGCCCTCGGCTCTGGGTATTCCTATGAACACCAAAAAATATAACTGGGGCTTTGAGTCTGCCCCGGAGCCTTTCTTAAATAATCGCGCCATGAATTGCCCCCGGGGCAAAGTGATGGGTGGGACTTCTTCTATTAATGGCATGGTCTATGTTCGCGGCAATGCCATGGATTATGACGAGTGGGAGTCGGTTGGTGCTGAGGGCTGGAATTACCAAAACTGCCTGCCGTACTTTAAGAAGCTTGAGACCCATCGCTGCCGAACCAGCGAATACACAGGCACTGATGGACCTGTGGCAATCAGCGGTGGCAATAATATGGCCAACCCCCTGTACCGCGCCTTTATCGATGCCGGTGTTGAAGCCGGGTATACAGAGACTGAAGACTACAATGGCTACCGCCAGGAAGGTTTTGGCCAGAAGTTTATGAATGTGGATGCCGGTGTGAGAGCGTCCACCAGTCATGCCTATCTGAAGTCTGCCAGAAAGCGGGCTAACCTGACTGTATTCAAGCGTGCGCTGGTCACAGGCATTACCTTTGACGGCAAGACCGCGACCGGCATTAAATGCCAGATGAAAGGGCGGGAAAAAACCTTTGTGGCAAAGCGCGAGGTGATTCTCTGCGCCGGTGCCATCGGTTCGCCTCAGCTATTGCAAGTGTCCGGGGTTGGATCAAAAGCGGTGCTAAACAAAGCCGGTATTGAGATGGTGCACGAACTGCCAGGGGTAGGTGAGAATCTGCAGGATCATCTAGAATTTAATTTTCAATATAACTGCAAACAGCCGATCAGCTTAAATGGCAGTCTGGGCCTGTTTAGCAAAGCATTGATTGGTCTGCGCTGGCTATTATTTAAAACCGGGTTGGGGCGCAGCAATCATTTTGAATCCTGTGCTTTTATTCGTTCCAGAGCCGGGGTCAAGTGGCCGGATATCCAGTATCATTTTTTGCCCGGGGCCGTGACCTATGATGGCTCTGTGGCTTTTAAAGGTCATGGCTTTCAGGTCCATGTTGGCCACAATAAACCCACCAGCCGCGGCCATGTGCATGCGCTGTCCGGGGATATTAAACAGCATCCGGAGATACTGTTTAACTATCTGCA
>Ga0115571_1001401_pt1 | contig 16982 bp, 17 predicted proteins | sample COGITO_mtgs_1205_FD_87293 | JGI IMG/M metagenome (GOLD analysis project Ga0115571, IMG submission 87293) | Pelagic marine microbial communities from North Sea - COGITO_mtgs_120531 | ecosystem: Environmental > Aquatic > Marine > Epipelagic | place: Germany:Helgoland, sampling site Kabeltonne...
ATTGATTCTGAATTGGAGAGCAAGGACAAACAGGCAAAGTTGATAGACAAACTCATTAAAGACACTTCCTTATAAAGAACCTATGAAAGCAGGTAGAGCTTCTATCAGATACGCCAAGGCGCTTTTGGAATTTGCTATCGAAAACCAAAGCGAAAAAACGGTCGTAGCCGAAATGCAAAATATTCTTTCCATTATGGACAACAGTCCACAACTGGAAGATGCTTTGAACAGCCCCGTTTTACCTGGATCGCAAAAAAGAAAACTCATCGATGAGTTTTTCCCTAAGGCATCCAAAATGCTCACCCAACTTTTTGAACTTCTTTCTCAAAACAATCGAGAAGGAATCCTTGGAGGAATAGCCCATCACTACATTCACTTGTTCGACAAACACCAAGGCATTGTTGCTGCTACTGTGACTACTGCAGTTCCCCTAACGGACGCTCTTGAAAAAGAAGTGCTTAATAGAGCAGCCACTTTGACCCCTTTAAAAGTAGAATTGAAAAACAATGTAGACCCTTCCATCAAAGGAGGGTTCATCCTTAGAGTAGGAGATCTACAGTACAATGCTAGTATAGCAGACCGCTTAGAAGCATTGAAAAGAGAATTGATTACATCCTAATACTGAAAAAAAGAAAAAATGGCAGATGTAAAGCCCGCTGAAGTTTCAGCAATTTTAAAAAATCAATTGGCAGGATTTGAATCCACCGCTTCCCTAGACGAAGTGGGAACCGTACTTCAAGTAGGAGACGGTATTGCCAGAGTATATGGTCTTACCCATGCCGAATACGGCGAGTTGGTTACCTTCGAAAACGGGATGGACGGGATGGTCTTAAACCTAGAAGAAGACAATGTAGGGGTCGTATTATTAGGACCTTCAAAAGAAATTAAAGAAGGCAACACTGTTAAGCGTACCAAAAAAATTGCCTCTATTAATGTAGGAGAAGGTATCGTAGGGCGAGTCGTAGACACTTTGGGAACTCCCATCGATGGTAAAGGGCCTATAGAAGGAGAAACTTACCAAATGCCTTTGGAAAGAAAAGCTCCGGGAGTAATTTTCAGACAGCCAGTAAACGAACCCCTTCAAACAGGAATCAAGTCTATCGACGCCATGATCCCTGTGGGAAGAGGTCAAAGAGAATTGGTGATCGGCGATCGACAAACGGGAAAAACCACCGTTTGTATCGATACCATCCTCAATCAAAAAGAATTTTTTGATGCAGGCGAACCAGTATATTGTATCTATGTTGCTGTAGGGCAAAAAGCTTCTACTGTAGCAGGAATTGCAAAAACATTAGAAGACAAAGGCGCATTGGCCTACACCACCATTGTTGCTGCCAACGCTTCCGATCCCGCTCCCATGCAAGTATATGCTCCTTTTGCTGGAGCTGCAATCGGGGAGTACTTTAGAGACACGGGTCGTCCCGCATTAATTATTTACGACGACTTGTCCAAACAAGCCGTCGCCTATCGTGAGGTATCCCTTTTGCTTCGTCGTCCTCCAGGGCGTGAGGCCTATCCTGGGGATGTATTCTATCTTCACTCCAGATTGTTGGAACGCGCAGCAAAAGTCATTGCCGATGACGATATTGCCAAAGGGATGAATGACCTGCCAGAATCTCTTAAGGATAAAGTAAAAGGAGGAGGCTCGCTCACCGCGTTACCCATTATTGAAACCCAAGCGGGTGACGTTTCTGCCTACATTCCAACCAATGTAATTTCCATTACCGATGGACAGATATTTCTAGAGTCAGACCTTTTTAACTCTGGGGTACGTCCAGCGATTAATGTCGGAATTTCAGTATCAAGGGTAGGTGGATCTGCACAGATCAAATCCATGAAAAAAGTTTCGGGAACATTAAAACTAGACCAGGCCCAATTCCGTGAATTGGAAGCATTTGCTAAGTTCGGTTCCGATCTTGATGCTGCCACACTCAACGTGATCGAAAAAGGACGTCGAAATGTTGAAATCCTTAAACAAGCACAGAATGATCCTTTCACTGTCGAGGAACAAGTGGCCATCATTTATGCAGGGTCCAAAAACCTTCTAAGAAAAGTACCGGTGGACAAAGTCAAAGAATTTGAAACCGCCTTTTTGACCACCCTTAAAAAGAAGCACAAAAAAGCATTGGCAGAGCTTAAATCAGGAAAATTGACCGACAATGCAATTGATTCCCTGAATGCTGTGGCCCAAGAAACTTCCAAAGCATTTGAATAGATGGCGAATCTAAAAGAAATACGGAATCGTATTGCTTCGGTCTCTTCGACCATGCAGATCACCAGTGCCATGAAAATGGTATCGGCGGCTAAGTTGAAGAAAGCCCAAGACGCTATCACCGCTATGCGGCCCTATGCCAATAAATTGACGGAACTCATTCAAAACCTAAGCAGCAGCCTTGATGGAGAGGGGCAAAACCCCTATACCGTTCAGCGTGCCGAGGAAAAAATACTCATCATTGCCATTACCTCCAACAGGGGTTTGTGTGGGGCCTTCAACACCAATATCATCAAAGAAACCCTTAGGATTGCCAAAGAGGACTATGCTGAAAAAACCGTTGAGGTTATGGGGATCGGGAAAAAAGGAGGAGACATCCTCTCTAAAACCTTACCTGTCAGAAGTCGTCATGATGCTGTTTACGACGACCTTAATTTTGGCAATACTACCGAGGTAGCCCTTCAGGCCATGGATGCTTTTGCCAAAGGAGAGTACGATAAAGTATTGGTGGTTTACAATCAATTTAAAAATGCGGCCACCCAAATCGTGATGACGGAACAGTTTCTCCCCATTGTGGCAGAACAAGATGTAACCCAGAACGTTCCAGCAGATTATATCTATGAGCCATCACAAACTGCCATTGTGGACGAACTATTGCCCAAGTCACTAAAGATGCAACTATTTAAGGCGATCAGAGATTCTTTTGCCAGCGAACACGGTGCCAGAATGACGGCCATGCACAAGGCTACTGACAATGCAACCGAACTTAGAGATCAGCTGAAACTGACCTATAATAAAGCTCGACAAGCCGCCATTACCAACGAAATCCTCGAAATTGTGGGAGGAGCAGAGGCTTTGAACAACTAAAATTCCTCTTACTATCAAATTAAAAAAAGCTCCTTTTTGGAGCTTTTTTTAGTACATTTAAATTCCCAAAATCAATAAAAATGGAAAACCTACCTAAGCTGATCAACCTGTTGGCAGGAATCGTATTATTTACTGCCAATATTATTCCCTTTGTCAACCCGGAAGTAATTTACCATCAGGCTTATCAAATTGAATTTACTACTCCACAAAGTTATACTGTACTCAGAACCTTGTCCGTAGTGTTGGCTACGGTGGGATTTCTTTGGATATGGGTTGCCATAAGAACTACTCAATAAATACCGCTTCTAAAAGCTACTTTTCTTTTGGTTTCAGCCTTTGTCTTGGGAAGAGTTGTAGGTCTTTTGGTTGACGGTTGCGAACAAGATTTGACTTATTACGAGTTAGGTTTTGAGTTTTTGAGTTGGATTGTTGTTCTTGTAGTATTGAGAAAAAACACCCCTCAGAAGCATTGAATTATTTACATTTCAAGGGGACAGGCCATTGGATCTAGTACAAAATTATTTTTCATTACTTTTAGTTGTACCTAATACCATAAGCAATGCTTAAACCTTCCCAAAACCGTATCCGTTCCATAGACATCCTCAGAGGCTTTGATATGTTAATGATCGTTTTAGCGGATCAGTTTTTTTCCAAGCTCCACCAGGGAGCAGGATCCAACTTTACTGCTGCATTAGCACAACAATTCAGCCACCCAGAGTGGCTGGGCTTTCGATTTTATGACATCATCATGCCACTATTTCTCTTTGTCGTGGGAGCAGTAATTCCATTTTCAATGTCAAAATACACACAAAACTCGGACAACAGAAAATCCCTTTACCTAAAGTTGTTGAAGAGATTCTTTCTGCTTTTTTTACTGGGTTGGATTGTTCAGGGCAACCTTTTGGAACTGGACATTTCAAAGTTTAAAATTTTCAGCAATACACTACAAGCCATTGCAGTAGGATACGTTTTTACAACCATCGCCTATGTCTATCTAAAACCCAACCATCGACACTTGCTTTTTGTGGGCTGTTTGTTGATATATGCACTTTTATTAGTGCTTCCTGTTATTCCAGAAATAGGAAGAAGTACCCTAATCCCTAACACCAATTTTGCCCTATATGTCGATCATTTGGTTTTTGGCTCTTTTGATGACGGCACCCAATACACTTGGTTTTTGTCTGGTCTTGGATTTACAGCTACCACCCTATCTGGACTTTTTGCAGGGGTATTAATCAAAACTCAAAAAGACAAAAGTAGGGTCGTCAAAACCTTATTGATTTATGGAACCATTGCCTTATCGCTGGGTCTTATAGGGAATACTTTTCATCCAGTGGTAAAGAAAATATGGTCATCAACTTTCGTATTGGTTTCTTCTGGGATTTGTTATTTCCTTATGGCTATTTTTTATTGGGTTATTGATGTAAAAAAGCAATTTAAATGGGCCTTTTACCTCAAAGTTATTGGAATGAACGCCATTACTGCCTATGTAATTACACACGTTCTGCCTTTTCCAAAAATTGCTGGCTTTGTCCTCTTTGGACTTGCTCCTTATACGGGTAACTACTATGGATTAATTACCGTGATAGGAGGTTTTGGACTGCTCTATCTTCTACTTTGGTATATGTACAAAAACAAAACCTTTATTAAGGTTTAAAATGCAACAATTCATATACATGATTAACTTAAAACCCTATTTAACATTTAAACTGGCGATTATTTCCCTTTTATTTTCCTGTGGAATATCGTCAGCTCAAGACTTTGACTTTATTGACCTATTCCCACAAAAAGAAGGTGTTGGCTGTTATAGAATCCCTGCTATTATCTCCGCTCCCAACGGGGACTTAATCACGGCCATAGATGAGAGAATTCCCTCCTGCGCTGATCTTAGGGACAATAAAAACATCAATCTCGTTCTTCGCAGGAGTTCTGACGATGGAAAAAGCTGGACCCCCATCCAAAGAATTGTGGATTACCCTATGGGGCAATCCGCTTCCGATCCCTCCATGATTGTTGACCGTGAAACCAATACCATTTTTATGTTTTTCAATTATATGGATTTGGAACGCGAACCCAACATCTACTACCTCAAATACATCAAGAGCGAAGACAATGGCAAAACTTGGTCACCCCCAGTAGACATCACCTCCCAAATATCCAAACCACACTGGCACAAAGACTTTAAATTCATCACCTCGGGTAGGGGCATACAAACCCGTAAGGGAACCCTGTTGCATACCTTGGTCAACCTCGACCACGGCCTTCATCTTTTTAAAAGCGACGACCATGGTAAAAGCTGGCAACTGATCGATACCCCACTGATACCGGGAGACGAATCCAAGGTAGTGGAGCTGAGCGATGGTAGTTGGATGATAAACTGCAGGCTAAACCGAATAGGACATCGACAGGTATTTGTTTCCTCTGATGAAGGTATAACCTGGGCTTCCCGTCCAGATAAAACCCTAATAGACTCGGGATGTAATGCAGGGATCATCCGATGGACTGACAAAAAAACAAACGACACCAAAGGAGTTTTAATCTTTGTCAACGCCAACCACCCCACCAAAAGAAAAAACCTTAGTCTTAGGATCAGCAAAGACGACGGAAAAACCTGGTCCGCTCCAAAACTACTTTATGATGGGCCCGCCGCCTATTCTAGCATTAGTATGCTCCATAATTCCGATCTGGGCATTGTTTTTGAAAAAGATGATTATACCCAAAACAGCTTTGTTCGCATTAATAGAGAACAAATTTTATCTTTGTTGGATTGAAGTACAAGGTGAAACCTCTTCAATCCCACTGAGCTCATTGCCAATCCTTAGATAAACAATCAAAAATATTCTTCATAAAAAATGGTTAACTCAAAGGAGAGAAGCTAAGGTTTATGAGTCCTTTTTGTACTTTTGAGGAAATCGATAAAATGATAGAAATTCCTGTATGTTTTTTAGGTCAAGGTGACCTCCCTTACCACGCAACGCCACTTTCTGCGGGGATGGATTTACGTGCTCATATAGAAACGCCCATTACCCTAAAAACTTTGGAACGAAAGATCATACCGACAGGTTTGTCCATCGCTTTGCCCAAAGGCTATGAAGCCCAAGTCAGACCCAGAAGCGGATTGGCTGCTAAGCACGGTATTACCGTATTGAATGCTCCAGGAACCATAGATGCTGATTACCGAGGAGACATTGGTGTAATATTGGTTAACCTGTCCCAAGAACCGTTTACCATTGCTCCACAAGATCGAATAGCACAGTTGGTCGTGGCACAATATGCCACCGTGGAATGGCAACCTGTAAAGGCGCTCCCTGAATCGGAGAGGGGCAGTGGAGGATTTGGAAGTACGGGCAAAAATTAAAGGTAAAGTAATAGTTTAAATATTTAAATATAATAGATTGAAAATCATTGTACCTATGGCTGGTAGAGGCTCCCGACTCAGACCTCACAGCCTTACCGTTCCCAAGCCCATGTTGCCCGTAGCAGGAGCCCCTATAGTAGCACAATTGGTCAACGAAATTGCACGAGTAGTTGCGCAACCCATCGAAGAGGTCGCCTTTATTTTGGGAGACCCGGCTTTTTTTGGCCCTGCTACTGAAGAAGAGCTTACAAAAGTGGCGCATGATTTGGGGGCAAAAGCCTCCATTTACCGCCAATTGCAACCCTTAGGAACTGGACACGCTGTGATGTGTGCTGCCGATTCTTTGTCAGGCCCTATCATTGTTGCCTATGCAGATACCCTAATTCGAACCGATTTGACACTCGATCCCACTGTAGATGGAATGATCTGGGTCAAAAAAGTAGAGAATCCTAAAGCTTATGGCGTTGTCAAAATGGATCATAAAAACCAGATCACTGCCCTAGTTGAAAAACCACAGGAATTTGTTTCTGACTTGGCCGTCATCGGGATATACTATTTTAAGGAGGGCGAAGTCATCAAAGCCGAATTGGATAAAAGTATGGCCTCCGCCCGAGCAGAAGGAGAGGAGTTTCTATTAAATGAAGGCATATTGTCCATGATGAAAAAAGGCGCTGTTTTTACTCCTGGAGCGGTCAAAGAATGGATGGACTGTGGGAACCCCAAAATTACCCTAGAAACCAATACTAAAATGCTAGATATCCTTACGGAAGAGGGCAATAAATTGGTGGCCGACGATGTTATATTAGAAAACAGTAAGATCATACCACCCTGCTCCATTGGATCAGGGGTGGTATTAAAAAATGCTACTGTGGGTCCTCATTCGGCAATCGGAGAGGGCACCCGTATTGAAAACAGTACCGTAAGTAGTAGTTTGGTGCAAAAAAATAGCCTCATTCAAAACGCCCAACTAGAGGGTGCCATGATTGGTAACCATGTACATTACGATGGAAAACACAAATTTGTCAACATAGGCGATTATTCAGAATTATCATAGTCATGAAACACAAGCGGAACCTCTTACAATTCTCTAGGCAAATACTTCTGGTATGGCTAATGGTTGTTGCTTCGTGTAAATCTCCAGTATTGCCTCCCAGTAGGGTTCCGATGAAAAATATCGAAACCAACGAACTGGCCAATTCCATTGCCAAAAATCAATTGGACTATAAAAAATTTCGGACTCGCGTAAAAACCATTTACGATAATGGCAAACGCAAACAACAGATCATCATCAACCTACGAATGGAAAAGTCCAAATCCATTTGGATGAGTGCCAACATGATTGTTCCCATTGCCAAACTGCTGATCACTCCCGAAAAGGTCTCCTTTTATGAAAAATTTCAAAAAACCTTTTTTGAAGGCGATGTATCATTTATCAATGATCAATTTAATACCCGTTTTGAGTTTGCCGATTTGCAAAACCTATTGATGGGTCTTCCCCTCACCGACATTAAAAGGGGACGTTGGGAAACCATTTCCCATCCCCAATACTATATTTTAACCCCTCGATCAGACAAAATGCGATTCCGCCCCACTTTCTTTTTTGATCCTAATAGCTTTTTGTTACTCGAACAGCGGTTTATGGTTCCGGGAACACAACAGTCACTTACCGTCAAATACTTGAATCACCAAAAAGTGGAGGGAGAGTTTGTCCCTGGAGAAGTTCAAATTTCCCTGTTCGATGGCTCGGTCTTGACCCGGATTAACCTAGAATATACCCGTGCCGACTTTCCCGACCGGATGAGTACTCCCTTTGACATCCCTTCGGGCTATGAACCAATAGAAATGTAATGCATCGCTTAAAACAGCTCTGTGTAATCTTTTTCCTCTTTCTTACCTCATTTGGGATGGCGCAGTCCAATGCTGCCCGTCAAAAATCATTGGAAATACAGAAAAAGCGACTACAAGCAGAGATCAAACAAATCAATACCCTGCTTTTTAGAAACACCAAAAAGGAAAAGTCGGTACTTACCCAGGTAGAAGACCTTAATGTTAAAATATCCGTCAGAAGCGATCTGGTAAAAGTCAACAACCAACAGGCCAACCTCCTTACGCGCCAAATAAACGTTAACCAAAGGAACATCACCAATCTCAGAAGCGAGCTGAAGCAATTAAAGAAAGACTATGCTGAAATGATTCAAAAATCATACAAAAGCAAATCTTCCCAAAGCCGATTGATGTTTCTGTTTTCCTCCGAAGATTTTTTACAGGCCTACAAGCGGATTCAATACATGAAGCAATACGCTAATTTTAGACAAAAGCAGGGAGATGCTATTGCCGTTAAAACGAAAACCCTTCAGATCCTCAACAAAAATCTTTTAGAACAAAAAGCTCAAAAAGAAGCATTGGTGTTAGAAAACCGAAAAGCACAGGAGCAATTGGAACAGGAGCGTAAATCCCAAGAACGCTTGATCAGAAGCCTGAAAAGTAAATCACGTTCTTTAGCTGGCGAGATCAAGCAAAAGCAACGCAAAGCTGCAGCTATAGACCGAGAAATTGAACGCTTGATTTGTGAGGCCATTGCTGCCTCCAATAAAGCGGCAGGGAAAAAATCAAAAAATGCCTTTGCTCTTACCCCTGAAGCCAAGCAACTGGCTGCCAATTTTATTGCCAACAAGGGAAAACTTCCTTGGCCAGTAGCCAAAGGAATTGTGATTCAGCGTTTTGGAACCCAACCCCATCCGGTGGTTAAAACCACCATGATCAAGAGCAATGGCGTAACCATAGCCACCTCACCCAAGACCGAAGCTCGAGCAGTATTTGAAGGGGAGGTAATGACCATTCTCAGCTTTAAAGGAAGTAATCCTACCATTTTGATTAAACACGGGAATTTTATCACTACCTATAAAAATATGGGTAAAGTTTATGTCAAAAAAGGGGATAGGGTAAAATCAAAACAGTCTTTAGGAGAAATATTTACCCATCCGCAAACGGGTAAGACCGTCCTGCAGTTCAGTGTGTTTAGTAATTCTTCGCCACAAAATCCAAAAAGCTGGATTTACAGAATGTAATCTAATTTTCTTCCAAGTACCAAGCTTCCTCTTTGAGGGCGTAACGGATGTAATTGTGCAAATTCAAAGCCTCTCGCTTAGAACTGAAACGCCCATAGGCCACACGGTGCAGTCCTTCAGGATTTACCTCTGTAAAGGCAGCATCAAAGCCTTCGGATTTTAAACTCGCCAATTTCTTTTCTGCATTTTCAATAGAACGATAAGAGCCTGCAATTACACTGTAATAGGTTTGATCCAAAGAAGCCTCTTCAAAGATTTCTGGGGAGGCTTCTAAGCTCAAATCTACCTCAGCCAATGTACCCAAGTCAAAAGTTGCTTTCTGGACATTACTTTTGATCTTCTTTTGTGCCATTTCTGCGGCTTTTGCTTTTTCGTCGGCGACATATTGTTGTCCAAAATAATAGGACGCACCAACTAGAGCAATGGCAATCACACCAATGGCTGCATACCGTAAAACGGGAGAGCCGTTGTTTTCGTTTTCTGATGGAGTAAACATCAAGTCGTCGTTGTTTTCATTTTCCATGATGGGCAGGGTTTTAGATTCTTCTTTTTTAATGGGTGGGGTTAGTGATTTTCTTATAAAACTTAGTAGTCCATAGCCGTTCAGGTCAAAATTAATGATTCCATAGGGCGAAAAACTAATGGATTTTTCTGGATTGAGGCGCATTTCGCCTATGCCCGAAAAACTCAAATGCTGAGTGTTCAATCGCTGTTTCCAAACGATTACCTGTTTTTCAATCTTTCGCAAAGCCTGTTCGTAGGACATATCTTCCTTTTGGGCGATGTAATGGGCCAAAATACCATCATTGCTTTTTAAGAGTCGGTTGAAACTGATTTCTTTTCGAGGGGGACTAAAAACACCTGTCTCGGGTTGAATCAACACATTAACCGTTCGGGTAAGAAAGGCACCAAAATTGGGTACCGTAACACACTCGTGCTGGTAGAGTAACTCTTTAATGTATTGCTGCAATGGCATATTCAAATATAAGAATAATTCTTCCCTATTATAACGATGATTATTTATGTTAGTATATTTAAAGCCACCTAAATTTTACATTTTTTAGCCATGAACCGCTTGCAAGCCTGTCTTTTTTTGCGAATGATCCCTGGATTGGGGAATGTTAGTGCCAAAAAACTATGGGAGTTTAGTCCCAGTCCTCAAGCCATTTTTGATCGTTCTCCAGAGGATTTCCTCAAGCTAGAAGGCATTGGGACAAACCTTATTGGTCATCTTAAAAACTGGAAAAATTTCGCTGATACTGTTTACCAAGAGGAAGAAAACCTTCAAAAAAATCAAATCAAAACCCTATTTCTCGGCGATCACGATTATCCCAAAACCCTGGCTTTTTGTCCCGATGCCCCCTTGGTTTTGTTTTACAAGGGAAATTTCAACCTTTCCCAGCGCAAGCTGATCAGCATAGTCGGTACGCGTTCTGGCGATTCCAAAGGAGAAAAAATTTGCCGAGAGTTGGTTGCAGGACTACAGGGACTCGATCCAATTATTGTATCTGGTTTTGCGCGAGGTATCGATATCATTGCCCACGATCAAGCACTAAAGTCACGTTTGACGACCCTCGCATGTATGGCCCACGGGTTGAACCAGATTTATCCCCCCGAACACATAGACTTTGTAGATAAAATTGAAGCAGAGGGGGGCTTTGTTTCTGAGTTTACCACAGGAGAAAAATTTGATCGCAAACACTTTTTGATTCCCAATCGCATTATTGCGGGTTTATCCCATGCCACGGTGGTTATTCAATCCAAGGCCAAAGGGGGTAGTATGATTACAGCCAATTTTGCACACCAATACAATCGGGAGCTTTTTGCTTATCCTGGTGATTTGGAAAATCCTTTACACCAAGGGTCTCATCAGTTGATTCGCAGTCAAAAAGCCCAATTGATTACTGGAGCTGAAGATTTGATCAAAGCCATGGGTTGGGAGTCGAAATCCATTGGTACTGCGGTTCAAAAGCAATTATTCATCCAATTGAACGAAGAGGAAAAAATCATTTTTGACTGCCTTAAATTGGTCGCAAATGAAAGCCTAGACAACATTGCCATTGCCACGGGATTTTCGGTCAGTAAAACGGCTACAGTATTGTTAAAACTAGAAATGAAGGGCTGTGTAAAACCTTTGCCAGGGAAGTTTTTTGAATGGGTCTAAAAGCCGAGTTTTCTCCTTACCCTAAGCAGCACTTCGTTGGCAATTTTACTCGCTTTTACAGCGCCTTTGGCCAGGGCGACTTCTACCTCTTCGGGATGATCGTTGAAGTAATTGAATTTTTCCCGTTCGGCTTTAAACGTTTCCACTACCAACTCAAATAGCGCTTGTTTGGCATGGCCATAGCCCATGCCTCCCGCCAAATATTGTTGTCTTAAACCCTCAATTTGATCTGGGTTTCCAAGTAGAGAAAAGATTTTAAAGACACTACAGTTCTCGGGTTCTTTGACTTCTTCCAATGTTTTGCTGTCCGTTTGTATTCCCATGATCTGTTTGCGCAGGGCCTTGTCGGACTGAAAAATATTGATGATGTTGTTTCTGGATTTCGACATTTTATTCCCGTCCGTTCCAATAATATATTGTGTGTTCTCTTGGATTTTTGCTTTGGGTAATACAAAAGTTTCTCCGTTCTGGTGGTTGAATCGGGCGGCGACATCTCGGGTCATTTCAAGGTGTTGCAATTGGTCTTTCCCTACGGGAACCACTTCGGCATCGTAGATCAAAATATCGGCAGCCATCAACATGGGGTAGGTAAACAGTCCTGCATTGACATCTTCCAGCTGATCGGCCTTGTCTTTAAAGGAGTGGGCTAGCGTGAGCCGTTGGTAAGGAAAAAAACAACTCAGGAACCAAGCCAATTCAGTCACTTGACTTACATCACTTTGGCGGTAGAAAACGGTCTTTTCGACATCCAAACCACAAGCCAACCAAGCGGCGGCGGTGGCAAAAGTGTTTTTGGACAATTGTTTGCCCTCTTTGATCTGGGTGACGGAGTGGAGGTCGGCAATAAACAAAAAAGAATCGTTATAGGGGTTTTCTGCCATTTTGATGGCGGGAAGCACGGCCCCCAGTAGATTGCCCAAATGCGGGACACCTGTAGATTGTACTCCTGTCAGAATTCTTGCCATAACAAGGGGGTCAATGTTTTCCTGCAAAGATATTTTTTTTCGACGGTTGGACAAAGTTTGCCCAATTTCCTTATTCCTACTTTTCTAGAAAATGTATTTTTACGACCAGATGAAGTTTTTGATCGTACTTTGGCGTGCTTGGTTTTATTTGTTGTCTTCCACACTTGTGGTGCTTTTATTTCCTTTGTTGGCCTTTCTATTGCTTTTTCCCAACGGCTATCGTCCCTTTTTTTGGATTGCCCGAAATGTTTGGGCACGATTGGTATTGGCAGGGATGGGCTTTCGGATGAAAAAAGTATTTAAAACAGATTGGGACCCTCAAAAAAGCTACCTATTAGTAGCAAACCATTCCAGTTACATCGACATTATGTTGATGTTTGCGGCAGCACCCAATCCTTTTGTATTTGTCGGAAAAAAAGAATTGGTGAACATTCCCTTTTTTGGATATCTCTATAAACGGGCGGCCATTATGGTGGATCGCAGCAGCTCCAAAAGTCGTTATGGGGTCTATGGCCGTGCAAAGAAGGTACTGGATAAAGGCTACAGTGTCTGTATTTTTCCTGAAAAAGACTATTTGGACGAGACGATCTTATTGAATCCTTTTAAAAAGGGGGCGTTTAGAATTGCGATCGACCATCAGTTACCTGTTTTTCCAATGATTTTTTTGGATTGCAAACGAAAATTCCCGTGGAATACCACCCACGGCTATCCGGGGGTGTTGCGTGTGGATCTCCATCCGCCTTTGCCCACCGAAGGGCTTACAGAGAAAGATATTTTTGTCTTACAGGAAAAAACCTATGAATTGATTCATTCTGAATTGGTCAACGACCCCAAACAAAGTGCTGTGGAGGCAATTGACGTTTGGAAAAAAGCGACTCAAACAAGCTAGTACACCACGCTTTCGATTGGAATTATGGGTTGGTTTATGTCCCTTAAAGCATTGATCAATTTTAGCCCTTTAAAGTTTTTTAGATCCACTACTTTTATTATTTTTTCTTTGATAAGGCCCTGGGTCAAAAGCCGTGCACGGCAGGTGCCTTCCAAGAGCGGATGTGAGGGAGTCCACCAGTCTGAGCCGTCAAAGAAAATTACATTGGCATAGGAACTATCCGTAATCAAGCCTTTTCTAACAATCAAAATATCGTCGCAATTGTCCCTAAGGGCGAAGAGGTTTTCCAGTTTTTCTCGCTTACTATATTTATAGGAGTAATCTAAATCTTCTGTAACCACCAATCGGAGGCTTTGAATGTTTTGTGTTTTGTAGTGTTGGAATTGGAAGTCTCTTTCGGTGGCGTTGTAAAGAACTTTTAATTTTACTCTTCCTTGAGCAAATGTTTGGGGGATTTGGATGCCTTCCAGAAGATCAAAAGTGGGGGAGGTGTTAAAAAGAGATTTAAAGGCTTTTTGAAAGCGCAACCGATGCCAGTGGGCATTGAGGAGCTTGCCATCTTGGACACAAAGGGATTCAAACAACGGGTACATATATTTTTTCTATGAGTTCGTTGTATTCGGATTCGAGATCACTCAGAAAGGTAATGCCACCACCACTGCGGTAGAGGAGTTGGTCGTTCTTTTTTTCGAGGTAGCGGATGTTGACGGCACTGTCGAGATTTTCACCATCAAAATAGCCAAAGATCCCCGTGTAGTAACCTCGTAAGTCTTGTTCTACGTCCTGAATGATGGAAACCGTTTTGGCTTTGGGCGCCCCACAGATGGATCCTGCTGGGAGCATGCCCAAGAGGATATCGGGGAGTTGACTTTTCCAGTCGGAGGGGAGTTTTCCACGAATTTCGGAGCTGGTGTGGTAGATTTCGTTTTTTTGGGTTTTGATTTTGTCGAGATATCGGAAACGGGTGACTTCTACTTCTTTGGCTACTTTGGAGAGGTCATTGCGGATTAAGTCCACGATGGTGTTGTGTTCGTTGATCTCTTTGGGGTCGGACTCTAGAATTTTTTGGGCATCGGGCAGATGGGCGTCGATCGTCCCTTTCATGGGATAGGAATAGATGTGACCGTCTTTGATTTTGACGAAACACTCGGGTGAATAGACGACAAAACGATCTTGGTGAAGGAGTTTGTAGGGGGCTTGGGCCCAGTGGAAAATGTCTTCCAAATCCAGTGGTGTTTGGATGGTAGAGGGAAAGGTGAGGTTGAGCAAAAAGGTATTCCCTTGGTAGATCTCTCGGACTACTTTTTGGTAGGCTTTGGAATATACGTTTTTGGGAATGGGAGCAATGGACAGGGGGCTGGGGGCGGGCTTTCGGTCTTGGGGTTGAAAGTTGCGGACACCTTTGATTTCAAATTGAAAACCAAGGCTTTGGGCGTCTTCTAAAGGGCAGATCACAGGCTTTTGCTGTTCAAAGTCGATCAGAAAAAAAAACGGCTTTTGCGCAGTGGCCAAAGCCGACATTTTTGTTTTAAAGGAGGAGAGGTCCAATGCCTGTCTGGGATTGAAGAAAGGGTTATTCTACCGCTTTGACGGTTTCCATTATTTTGGTTTCCAGTTCTTCCATCAGTTCGAGATTGTCTTCCAGTAGCGCTTTGACGGCATCGCGACCTTGCCCCAGTTTGGTGTCACCATAGCTGAACCAAGAACCGGATTTTTTGATGATCTCGTAGTTGACCCCAAGGTCAATGATTTCTCCCAATTTAGAAATGCCCTCGCCATACATGATGTCAAACTCGGTGGTACGGAAAGGAGGGGCGACCTTGTTTTTGACGACTTTGACACGGGTTTTGTTTCCCATTACTTCGGCATCGCCGCTTTTGATTTGTGTAGATCGGCGGATGTCGAGGCGGACAGAGGCATAAAATTTTAGAGCATTTCCTCCAGTGGTGGTTTCAGGATTACCGAACATGACTCCAATTTTTTCACGGAGTTGGTTGATAAAGAAAACGGTACAATTGGTTTTGCTGATGGAGGCGGTGAGTTTTCGTAGGGCTTGTGACATAAGTCGGGCGTGGAGACCCATTTTAGAGTCGCCCATTTCGCCTTCGATTTCGCTTTTGGGAGTCAGTGCAGCCACGGAATCTATGACGACGATGTCGATGGCACCAGAACGGATGAGGTTGTCGGCAATTTCGAGGGCTTGCTCTCCGTGATCGGGTTGGGAAATGATGAGTTCACTGACGTCGATGCCGAGCTTTTCAGCATAAAAACGGTCAAAGGCATGTTCGGCATCGATAAAGGCGGCGATGCCTCCCGCTTTTTGACATTCGGCGATGGCATGCAGGGTTAAGGTGGTTTTACCAGAAGATTCTGGACCGTAGATCTCGATTACCCTGCCGCGGGGATAACCCCCAACGCCCAAGGCCAAATCCAAACCGATGGATCCCGAAGAAATGGCTTCGACTTCTTCGATGGCTTCATCTCCCAATTTCATTACGGCGCCTTTGCCGTAGGTCTTGTCCAGCTTGTCTAGAGTCAGCTGTAAGGCTTTCTTTTTTGCTTCATTTGCGTCTGCCATAATGCTCTGTTTTTAGCGAATTTACTATTTCTGTACGTGGGGTACAATAGGGGCGTAAAAGGATTATTAACAATATTGGGTCAAATGTTGTTTGGGCGTTTGGTTCGTAGGCAAAAAAAGGAGTTTTGAAGATCCATAAGCAAAAAATAAAGGAGTGTTGCTAATGGCATGGATTTTGCAAATGTCTAATTAAAAATAAACCAATGAAACGCTTCCTTTTTTGTACTGCTTCACTTTTGGTTTTTTTATCTTTTTTCCATTGTGAAACAGAGGATAACCCAGTGACCGATGCTGACGCAATTTTGGGGCATTGGGATATTGAAGTGGGGGGAACCCTTTTTTTTGAGGAAGATACTTTTTCGGCCTCTGCGGGTTGTAATTCCCTCTTTGGTGGTGTCAAAATAGAAAACAATAAGCTGAGTTTTTCTTTGCTTGCCTCTACTCTTATGGCATGTCCTGGACCGGAAGGCGAGCGGGAAGAGGAGCTGAAAGCAGTTTTGGAAAATGCCATTTTGACCTTTAGCTTGAAAGGCAATCAGATGGAGTTGTTTGATCCGCAGGACAATAAGGTTATGACCCTAACCCGTCCCGAAAATGCCGCTTTGGTCAATGAGTGGTCCGTCCTTTCGATTCGGGTAGCCAATGGGATTATTTCTTCCATTTATGATGAGGATACAGGGATTACCTTTTTGGCCGATGGAGGGGTTCAACTGAAAACAGCTTGTAACAGTGGTGCTGGAAACTACAGTACAAATGATAACGGATTGCAGATTCAAGAACTGGCTTTGACCGAAATGGCTTGTAAGGAGGAACGCCATAACCGCGAACAAGAATTGGTAAATGCCCTTTCTCAAATCAATGGGTATAGCATCCTTAGAAAT
>Ga0115571_1001403_pt1 | contig 16981 bp, 17 predicted proteins | sample COGITO_mtgs_1205_FD_87293 | JGI IMG/M metagenome (GOLD analysis project Ga0115571, IMG submission 87293) | Pelagic marine microbial communities from North Sea - COGITO_mtgs_120531 | ecosystem: Environmental > Aquatic > Marine > Epipelagic | place: Germany:Helgoland, sampling site Kabeltonne...
AAGCGCCAATGGTGAACAAAACAGGCTGACGTTTGAAAAGACAGAGGCAGTCGAGAAAAAGTTTGCCGAACTAGAGGAATCGGTGAAATCCAACAACGCCGCTGGTCTCGCATTGCTGCGGGATATTCAAGAGTTCAAAGGCCAGATCGGGCTCGACTGGGAATCCCAAAAAGAAAACGCACTTGCTATCGTTAAGGGTCTGACGGACGATGTCGCAGCACTTAGTGGCGCTGTAGGTACAGCAATGGCCCCGTTACGGAACGACTTAGACGAGATCAAGACGCAGATAGGGAGTCTAGAGGCGTCTTCTTCTGTCTCCAAAGACCAAGCTGCTTCACTTCAAACAGCAATCGATGCAAAGCTCGAGTCGTTGCAGAACGAAATCACCGGGTTAGGTACTACCCGTAGCGCCGACGTAAATGCCGTAGGCGAATTGAAGCAAGGCGTTGACGACCTTACGACCAAGCTTGGGGAACTGTTCAACGAGATTGCAGACGAAAATAAACTCTCTGACCTACTGGACAAGCGCGGCGATGTACTCTTGGAAAGCGTCCGAGAATTGCTCGATCAAGCCTTTTCGGACTCGACTTCAGACTCGTCGAATATTGCGAAGGAGGCTCAGACTGTTGTTGCCGCTCTGACGAAAAATGGAACAAATGAAGAGGGCCTTTCAAATGTGCTTAAAGAATACCTGAACAAGATGGAGGAGATAGATAGAAACCCCGTTGGTCCCGGTGGCGATCCAGATCCACGTATCGCACAATTTAATTGGCTGGAACAACTTGTACGTGGCGAAGAGCCCTACGAACCCGCCAACTTTTGAGGGTCCGCTTCGTAAGCATCGTCGTCGTCGTCCTGAACATCGTCGCCCTTCACCATCGACCAGCGCCATCGACCCAGGGGGAGGCCACTGCAGCCGCAGACAAAACGGGAAACAACTAAGGAAACGGGAAACTCGCATGTTGATGTCCTTTGACAGTAGTAGTACCGGTAATGAATTGACCGCGAAACTTAATAACAACAACATCGCGTGCAAATCTGCACACGTGATTTTCGCGGGGGGCGCGCCCCCGGAAGATGTTGCATTGGTGTCCCAACACGCACCACAACGCATGCCCATGATTCTGTCGCATCCAAATTTTGCGTCTCAAACGGGAGCCATCGTCGTCGAGTTAGTCGACGGTGGTGCGTCGTCGTTTGGACGTTGTGAAGAGGTCCAAACAGCCTTTCGCGTGTGCTTCGAAAACCTGTTCGGCAGCTGCGAACGCAGTCGGGTCGGCCTAACGACTAACAAATCCATGCAGTCTTTTTTGCACAACCTGTCAGCGTCGGTTGTGTCCACGCTCGGGAAGCGGAAGCTGAACGACGAAACAAAAACGAAGATTAGGAACGCCGCGCAAATCGTAATGCAGATTTGCACAACGCTACAGAACTGGCTACCGTTGGACGAGGAAAACACCGTCGATTGGCAAGGATGCCACGTCCTCTGCTTCGTGCTCGAGATTACGAATCCACGTCTTTTTGATTCCGCCCTTCCGTCGGCATTGGTGGTCTTCCTAGAGCAAGTCTTCGAAGTCGTCGTGAAACACGAAAGGAAGAAGAATGGGTCTCGTTCCCCGACCGTTCTCTCGTCGTCGTCGTCGTGCAACCTCGATGCACTACTCAACATCGTCGCAACTATCGATGGCGGCGGCCCTTCAAACTGGATTGCCTACTCGCCAGTGTGGCGCCGCGTCCGATACGTGATCCGGCCGCTTAATGAGCTCTTCGAGATCGTCTCCCCGTCGCCGTCGTCTCCGCGGCGGTCGCCACTGCTACGCTCTTGGTGATCTTTTGACTTTTGTACAATTGAAACGTGACGTGAAACATGGCATGCATGAATCCGTGCATGTTTTAATGTACAGGGGGGTCGTTGTACGACCCATTGTGTCGTCGTCCATACGTGATGCTGTGTACGTTTACCGACACATCCAAGGCACCCAAGCCGGCCCCTACGGCCGCGGACAAAACCGAGAATGAGAAAACGTGCAGTTGGGGGTGGTAGTAGTGGGAGTGCGTCCAAGCGTCCGGCCACGGTTGTAAACAATGTGACTTACAACATCAACAACTATTTTTCGCCCCAGCCGGGTCCCGCACCGGCTCCCGAGGCGGGACCGGTGCTCCCGCCGCACCTCTTCCCGGAAGGCGAACGCGAGGTGCGCGTGCCACACGGCAATCAACGATACGGCACGTACCGCCGAATTCTCTCGACGCGTTCGGGTGGGCTGTTTGGCGACTGTGGGGCATGCACCTCCAAGTACTTGTCCATCGACAAGTTTGCTCCGGACGAGTGCTTGAACAACCATCGTCTCCGCGCCGCCTTCCTGGAGAAGGTGGACGACTACAACGAGGCGTACGAGGCGCGCGATCTGGAGGCGGCGCGGGAGGCGCGCGAGTACCTCGTTGAAACGCGTACACGGGACTGCCCACCGTGCCGCACGACGAACAAAAAGCTCACTGGAGAAAGGAAGGTGTGCAAGGAGTTTTACGACGCGACGCGCGAGGCCATGTGCCTCGCGCAGAACGGGTGTCGCCACCCAGAATGCATCGAGCGCGGATTGCTCGCCAAGTACGTTCTCGAAGGCGACCACTTCGATCCCAAGGGTTTGATCGACCCGGTCAACAAAAAGGTGCACCGTCTGGGCGACTGCTGCTGGTGGGCGTGCAACGGCGGCGTCGCCGCGATGCGCGCCGAGGTGGCCAAGCTGCAATGGCCGTGTCGCTTCTGCCACCAGCTCGAGAAGACCGGAGACCAGGCCAACCGCTGCGGCGACCCGGCCCTGATGCCCGACGGAAAACGCAGAGGAACGGAGGCCGAGACCGCGCAGTACAATGCCAAACACCTCGCCAAGATTGTGTACCCGAAGCAGGACCACGTCGACAAGGAAAAGCTGCGCCGCGGCTGCTGCCTCAAGTGCAAACGCACCGTCACTACCGAAAATGTGTTCGCCTTTCACTTCGACCACCGCGACGAGCTCACCAAGATGATGGGAGGGCTCGCGTGCGACAAAGGCGGCGTTGCGGGCCTAGTGAACAACCACGCCAAGGCCGCCACGCTCGACAAGATCGAACCCATCCTCGACGCCGAGATGGCCAAGTGCGATCTTTTGTGCGCCAACTGCCACCACCGCAAGACGTGGGGCTACCCATACCGGGAGTAGTGCGCGCGACAAAGTACGGACATGTGCATAACAGGTGCATGCAATTCATGGGGGGGGAACTGAAAAATCCTGGGGGTCGGGACTGGCCCAGTACCTGGCTGTACGGCACAGGAGGTCGCTATAAAGGAGCGTACACGTACGTACCCTTAGTAAAGGAGTGTGTGTGTCTAGACACACGCTCCAGGCCGGGAATCTGCAGTCACAGAAAGAACCTAGAATGAACTTTTCAGTCTTGTGCAAAGTACCAATTTTCGGTGAAAATATCAATGCCAAAAACATCCACAAGAAAGGAATCCGTGACCCGCGGCTTTGTCGCGATGGCGAGTTCGGAAGCGTGGAACTCACATGGGTAGTTGCGGCAATTCGAACGATCAACAAGATGTCGTCAGTTGGAAACCAAACCTCCGTTTATACCGCCGCGTGCCACGGTGTGACGATCCCGTTCGAAGGTGTGTGCACCGACGAGGCGCGGTACGTAACCGTCAACGTCGCCGTCGAAGACGGCATGTCACTCCGCCTTTCCGGGATTCTTGGCATCACCGCCGCGTCCGTCGACCCAGCCGCCACCGTGGGACATTTCGGAAAGAGCATCCCGCAACACCCGGCCGTGCGGGCGCACGACAATCTCCTTAAAGCGGTTGTCTCGTCCACATTCCAGACAATGGACGAAGCCGACACGCGCCTGATGTACAAGCAAGTGAACGACACGAGCGCAGGTCAAGTGGCGTGGATCGTTGACGAACTTACACATTGGGCAATCGCCGGACGCTTCCACCAACACTCGCTCGAAATGACAATTGTCCGCGCCGGCAAACCACCCTTCACAAAGGGCATCCTGAGCGCCATTTTTGACAAGACACTGGTGTTGAAGAAACAGCTGGACCAGGAGAACAAGTCATCCTCATCACCATCGTTGAGTCCTTCAACTTCGTCTAGCACCAGTAGTAGTACCACAGACAGCGACAACGAAGAAGAAGAAGAAACCGTCGACACGTTGTCTCCACTTGCGCACTTTCCACCGCTTCCTCCAGGTCCACCACCCCCGCCGTCGTATCTCAAGACGGCAAACAAACGTCCGGTCATTGACGTGCGGCGTCAGAATTACGATTCCGAACGCCTCCGGCGTGCGTGCACTGTATTGCAGTCGGTCCGGTTTCCCCTCGTGACACCCCTTGACGCCAATACGAATTGGGCGGTCCATTCTTGCAAATACCACCGGGTTTGGTGTTAGAAAGCTAAGAGAATGAGGGACTTGGTGAGATCAGTGTTCACTGCCTTGACGCGCGTGTGTAACAGCAGACTCGTAGACATGCCCGTTGGAGGTGAAAACTGTGTCAAGTTTGTAAATGTGTCGGAAGATATTGACGACGACGTTTCACTCGAATGGGAATCGTCTCCGGACGTTTCGGAGCGGGGAAATGTTGCCGTGCCTTCACCGTGCACGGTGCTACTCTCCGACCTGACGCTTCAACCAAACGACCCTCTCGTGTTTGAATTGCATTCGCAAAAATGCGCTCATGTCTTTACAAAATTTGGTGTGATGTCTGGGTTGGTCAACCACGATCTTAAAGAACACGGCTGGACCGGCGACCACGGGGCTGCTTTTGACCCACAGGGCGTTCTCGCGGCGACGTTCAATGTCATGTTCACAGTCTTTGAGAAAATGAGCCTTCAATCGAAACTGTCTGAGATTCAGGAGCAAGCATGCATGTGTGCGTGCTTGTCTCTTACAATGAAGTTTACGCGACGTTCCGCCTTGCTTGCTGTTCCGATTTTTGCTCTCGACTGCGACCCTCGGAGGGTAAAACTAGGTCATGTGTTTGGAGTTTTGCACGAACGCGGACTCTACAACGAAGAATCGCTGCATACACTCGTCGAAAATTGGGAGGGCTTCCTAATGCGGTCTTCATTGAATCTATTTCGGTGCTGCACTGCAAACGCAGCGGCGTTGGCGGAGCTCAGGCTATACGAGCGTTTTAGAGACGATCCCGACACGAAACGAGTCATCGTCCTACGGGACATTGCGTCGTTTCTGTTTCTAGGGTTGAACGTCGGTGGCTCGGAACTCCTCAATATGACAACGTCTATCGGTCGGAACACTGTGCTCACAACAGGACTCGCGACTGCCGCCATTGCAATGGAAGACCTCACAAAGTACGCCTTAAGCGAGCCCGATAATGTGCTTGCGATACAGATCATTCGTGAGGTGTCTGTGAGTCCGCAATGCCGCAAGTTGTTGAAGCATGCACGGAGGGCCAAGACAATAGGTTCCCTGTTCCAGGACTCTAATCTCAACCGAGCTGTTAGGGCGTTGGGACGTTGTGAGTAAATTGTAAATCGTGTCACATTTCGAGTTCAAAAAATAAGGAATAACAAGCTTCCAAAAGACAATACAAAACGACTCAACAGAAGGATGTCAGTTCGTTCCGAGAAGCTCGAGGTTCATAATGGTGTCGCCGAGGTTGGTGCCCCGCTGCCAGCCGTTGGGAACCTAAACATGAACGCCGGGACGGAGCACGTTTCGGCCACGATCAACGCCGCCCAGCAGGCCGATTCGCAGCTCGGCGAGGCGAACGCGATCTCGACGTCGCACCCCGACCACCCGCTGCAGCGTACCGTCGTCGCGTCGATCCGTGCCACGATGTCGGATCTGTGCCTCCGCCGTGGGAAGTCGACGTGGGCTCCGACCGCCGAGGCGCTTCGCTCCATCCTGCAGCAGCGTACGTCATCGAACCCGCACAAACGTATTCCTAGTGTCGTTTTGCAATGAATTCCGTGACGTTGATACCGTATCCTACAACCAGGCAAGTTCACCGACGTCTCTGGCTCGGCTGAAGCGGTCGGCGACCTCCGCAGGTTAGTTTTGGGGGGAGGGAAAGACTGAGACTGAGATCCTAAGCACCGTACCTCATCCCTAAGTAGTCAAAGCTAAGAACTATTCTCTGCCTTTCTGTCTTTCTCTCTTCCACCCAAACACACACGCTGGCCGCCCCCTCTCTCCCTCTTCCGTACGCACATCGCGGGGTTTGCATTCACGCATCCGTGTTCAGGTATGCACGTAGTAGTGTACGACTGGCTACTACTACTACACCCGAACCTGACAAGTGCATGACAACACAAGCGTCCTCCGCTCGCTTTCCACTGTGGAACATGACAAGAGCATGACAACACAAGAATCACCCGCTCGCCTTTCCCGCCAAAGTCATCCGCTCGCCTTTCATGGATGGATACCTGACACGTGTATGACAGAATACGACTGACAACCAACCACCAAGCTCGCTTTTCTGTCCCCTTTGGCCTGGCCCGTGTGCTCCCTCCCCCCGTTTTGTGTATCCCCCCCTACCCTACTCGCAGCGTGGTGCTCCACAACATGAACATGGTCTCCCACAAGTCGACCTTCCCGGTCGACATCGGCGTCAAGATCACCGGAGTCGACTCGAACACCTTCTCCCTTACGGGCGAGTCCTACGCAGCGGTGCTCCCGGCGGAGTCCAAGTCGGAGACGGCCCGCAAGCTGCAGTCAGACGACGTCGCGCTCGGTGCGTTTTTGCGGTTCGAATGTCGATCGCATTTCGTGAGTTGCTACTTTTTCCATGTTGCTACTTTGTGTAGCAACTTTGAAGTACCAACTCACGAAACACGATCGAATCTCGGAATGCACAGCGTACGAGTGAGTTTGCCTATGGTCGAACTCTAGCCATCGACGAGACACGGTGCATCAACTCACACGTTTCTCGTTCGTTTCTTGTCGTTCTTAGGTTTTCCCGCAAGTTCCCGGTATGTTTCGATCAACTGGCGTTTAGATTCTTTAGCTTTCATACTCCTTGTCTGTTTGGCTCTCTCTTGACTTTCCTTGTAACTCGGAGGTCGGCCCTCTGAATGAAGACGTCTTGCATCCCTTACGGCCTGCCATCGAACCCGTGCCGCCTTCTCGGGATCCATCGTAGATAGCTTGGCTTCTCTCTTGCGATCCCATGTAGCTTTTCGCTTCGCTTTGGCCTCCTCTGAGTTCTTACGCTGGTTGGCAAGCGCAAGTCCAAGTGCACCAGCCTTTGCGAGTTGTTCAAACCCACCAAGCGCCTGTCTCTTTTGTTGAGACTTTGAGATCTTGTCTTTTGCTCGAACGAGACCGTTGTGGTGAAGTTGCTTAAGGTAAGGAGTTGCGTTCTGCATGACAAATTTCCCACCAGCAGCAATGTTGTATCCGTGAGGTGTCAACGACCCAAATCCTTCGATGAACCGAACCTCAAATTCGTCCAAATCAACTTGGTTGCAGAAGACAAGGACAGATCTCTCAACGTTCTGCCATCCGTACTTTTTGATTCCTCTACTCACAAGAGACCTGGGAGTCGTCCTCTTGGATTCAGCGAAATGCGTTTCCCACCTACATTCCACGTCGATGCTTTGCCCAACATACAACTTGCCGTGAGGAAACTTCAACAAATAAATTCCACACTTACTGACGTTCTGTGTGACGATTTCTCGTTTCTGAAGGGATACACCGCCGAGAACTTGACCTCGAAGGGAATCCACGAGGTGCGTCGATTGCCCTTCCTCTGCAATTCCCATTGTGCATTCGTCGTCCGTAACATGCATTGAACTTTCCCGTTCCTGTTGCAGGTGACCGCCCGTCGTTTCTGTCTCGTCGCAGCGGTAAGAACCGCTGGTTGTCGGAACCACTTTTGCCCCCGGAACGACACTCTGCTGTACTGACTCTTGGCGTCCCGAACCCTCGATTTGCAGGACCACCCGATCGTCTCGGCGGTGTGCCAAGTTTGGCGTATCATCGAACTCGTCTTCGTCGTCCGAACTCAAGAATTGAAGAATGTGGTTCGTTGCTTTGCTGATTGCAGATTCAGGAGAACGCCGACAGACTGCAGATGCAACGCTTGCGGAGCTCGAACCGCTTTCCTTCTTGTTCTCTGTTCTTTTCTCATACCCACTGACGCCATTCGTTGTGCTTGTGCTTTCAGGGGCGACATTTCCATGGCAAGCGTCTTCCGGTCGAACGTTCAAACTCATTGGGTCCCCTTCCCTTTCACCCGAACTGGAACTGACGGGTGTTGTTCCTGTGTGTGCTGCAAAACTTGTCGACTCCGATACTGCAGATGCCGGAGGGCCTGGTAACTTGAACTGTGGACGATCGAAGCGATCGTCCATATCCAAATCCTCCGAATCTGACGCCATGTTGATCGATTCGTTTCTGTGAACAGGTCAAGATTGGGTGAGTCGATAGTGCTTCGCACTGACGACGATTGTTCTCGCGTTTGTCTGTGTTTGCAACCGCCTCACCCACTGGGCTGATCGATTCTCCGGAAACACAGGTCGGACCTCTACTCGACGATTCTCCCGATGGTGAAGGCACAGGTCGAGTCCCAGATCAAGGTGCGCGATTTGTCCGCCGCCAAGCTCACCATCTCGCCGGCTGGTCACAGCTCGTGGTCGGAGGCGCGCACCGATTTGGTTTCGGAGCGCAAGTCGAAATTGCGTGCAGAGCTTGAGGCCGAGCTTGGCGCCACGTCCGACGAAAGCGAGATTGAGGCCCTCCGCTCGTCCTTCAATGCGAAGGAGCGCTCGATCGAGACCGAGGTGGACAACACTGTCTACACGTTCAGCGCAACCTTGGACATCGACTACAGTAGTTCAAAAGACTCCAACACCGTCCCTCGTGCCCATTTCCAGAGCATTCCCACGCATTGTTCATACCACTTGCAACCTTACCCCCAAACGCAGACTTCCTCTCCAAGTAGATACCGCTGCGACAAGCGCGTCCGTAAACAACCGCGAAGCATGCGGACGCAAAGGCGGAACACACACCATCAAACATGAAAAAAGACTCTCTCTCTCTCCGGGAAAACGAAAATGAAGATACTCTCCCTTAGGACTCGCAGCTTGTTTCCCCTGTAGTAGCGCGGTCTTTTTGGAAAGTAAAATTCTCATTCGTGTATCTATCTTAAAATACTCCAGAAAATCCTGGGGGTCGAGTGTCCCCCACTGCCCATCTGGTATCTATAAAGGATGTTACAACAGAGTTGCAGTCATGCCCTCCTCTTCGAAGAAGCACAAGCCTCGCGCAGTGTTCGACTACGTCGCGACCAGCGAGGTCGTCTGGCACGACCCAACTACGAAGCTGCGTCTTGCCCCGGGCGCCGTACAGAACTGGCCCACGCGTGATGCGGAGCGCTGGATCGCCGAGAACATCATGCGCATCAAGAAGGAGCGTCGCACGAACCCGGTGACGGACGGCTCTCTCTCCTAGAGAGGACAGAGAGAGAGGGGGACAGAAGAAGGACGAAGAAGAACACTTTCCGTAGGACTTGCAGCTTGTTCACGTAGCGCGGTCCATGGAAAGTAAAACTAATTTTATGTGTCATATGTGCCCCAGAAAATCCTGGGGGTCGAGTGCCCCCCACTGCCCACCTCAGCTTTTGCAGCAAAGGGTCTACACAACAAGAAAAGACATGTCAGATCTTGATGATGACTTTGAAGGGCGTTTGATGAACAGCTTCTTTGCTCGCCTCAAGGGCCCGACCCCATCAGACCCAGAGACACGTGATGCCTTGCGCGACACGCTCGAGGCGTCCAAAAAGTTGGCCCGGCTCTACAGGGGTGATGTGGGGGCCAAAGCCCTCGCAGCTATGGACAAGTACATGCAGCTGCATGGTTTTGAAGAGGCCACGTCCGAGAACCCACTGAAGCGTTGCACGCCTGATCAGACGCTCGAACCTGTCTGCTCTCCACCAGCACCGGAAGCACCGGAAGCACCGCTTCTTGCCCCGGCTGAAGAAGACGACAACACGTCCGAGAACCCGCTTAAGCGCTGCAAACACGAGCAGACGCTCTGAGAAACACCCTTTTGTACATGATGTGTACATGACAACAAGAGGATGCGGTCGCGGATGATCCTTGGATGCGTACATGACAACCACCTGACATGGTCCTTGGGTCCTTGGCCCTTGGTCCAAGGACCAAGTGCACATCTGATCATGTAGTGGTTCGGACCAAACACGAACAAGTGTATGACAAGAATCAGACAGTGGGCAAATAATTGTTGTCCTGCACGTGTCAGTGTCCTGTCCGCTATGAATCCAGTTTTGTAGTTGTATATATAACCAACAGGGTGTGTGTGTATTTTGTTTTAGATCCCTCTCGATGACGAACGGCAGCGGGGGAGCGTCATCGTCTTCCAGAATGCCGGCACCCCAACTCCAACCATTGCCATTCCCAGAAGACGACGAGGAGGAGGATGGAGGAGGAGACCACCATGCACCGAGCACCGTACGGAGCCGTACAAAGTCCGTGAGCGTGGAAATCTACTCAGTCAAGGATCCGCCGAAGAAGCGATCAAAGACAACCGCGGCGTCGTCCAAGGCAAAGAGCAACCCCGAGAAGAGCGAAGTGCAACGCGCCCGTATGGCGACGCTTCCATCGGCTCCCCTGGACATCCCAACAAGCATTCTCGACTCTCGGCAAGTCGCCGACACCGACGAGAGTTACTCGGAGAACGAACGAGCTTTGTCCAACTTTCTCAAGCTACACCCGATGCTGAGGCACGCGCGCCTCCCACAACCTCGGACTCCGCACCCTCCCCCCGCAACGTTCACCACACCCGTGTCTGCATGCCGTTGTTCGCAGCTTGGATGCGACCAACGAGAAAGTCCTATCGACGGCCGCCAACCTGCTCTCCGAGTTTGACGTCCCGTCTCAAGAACTCGAAGTTACAAACAAGAAGCACGACGATCTCTTCCTCCGAAGGGCTAACCAATCCGTCGGAGAGCGCGATTGCGCGCTCGGTGAGCGTTGCATCTGCCGGTGGCTCAGCGTATTCCGCTACGGTGAGAACGCCGACCAGGCATTCACGGCCCGCGAGTTCCTCCTCCCCAGCCAGCACGCCACATTTCTCGAGACCGGAAAGCTACCGAAAGTCCAAGGAAAATGCCTCGTTTGTTGTCGTTACTTTACGCATTACGTCTACAATCTCGCGCGGAACTCTCCGACCTTCAATCCAAGCTCGGCCGTCCAATTACAAGCGTTTGGTTCCAAGATCGGGGTCCCGCAAGGATGCACATCGTTCACGACGTGCGAAACCGGGACGAACGATGGATACAAGCCGTCGGCGATGTTGTTTGTCGATGAGTCGTGGGCGGATTCACAGTCCTCGCGTGCCGAGATTGGAAGCCTGCTGTGGCGGCCAACCGTTCGGTTCTGCTCTAGGGATTACCAATTTGTGCTCGATCAGGAGACCAAAGAGTACGTCATCATTCAGATTGGGATAGGCATGAACGACGAAGATCAGCTTTTTGCCCGGCCCGTTGTTTCCGAGGAGCAGGGACAACGGGCAGCACGCGCCTAAGCTCCACATCACACGAATCCAAACCAGGATGCATTCACGAAGATCTCGTCGCTGACGGCGTCATGCACGCGTTGCGACGGCTTCTTGACTCGCTCACGAAGGAAATCCCAGACGCCTACCGGAGGCTGGTAGGCCGGCAAACTCCTCGTTGGATCACCGACCCTGACTTTGACAGTGCGTGCGCACGGACCACGATACGCGACGCACTCGAGTACGCAAGACGTTTCCAAAAGGTGGTTCGTTGGATGCGCAGCGTCGAAGAACCAATGATCACAGGCTTCCACGCCGACGACGAAGATCGAGTCTACAAGATCCAACAGGCCGTTTCCGCAGCCAGATTGTCGTTCGGGTCGATGCTGGAGACCTACTCAAAGTTGTCCTCCCTCCGACTGGCCGATGTCGGCCACGCACCGACGAGCGAGTCCGGTCAGAAGCGGTTTGCGCGCCTCTGCCACGACGCATATTTTGCGTCGCTGTGGACCGACTGCCATGCCGTCTATTCTATGGAAGTCTGTGGGGACGACTCTCGCATCTCCAAGGCGTTTGGCCCGTACATCAACAGCGGAACCCCAAACATTCGTTCTACGATGTCGATGTCGTCGGTTCCCTCGTTTGTCCAGACCTTCATGCGCGGTACCGCGCACGGGACGTCCGCAATGTCAGAGACGAACAGGTTGATCTTCTCCCTTCTGAGCCGGTGCACTCAGTGCGGGTCACGGGGATGGGAAAACGCTCTTGCCCTGGCTCTCAAAAACGAATCGGTCAACCTGGTCATCACAAAGATCTTTACAGCGTGCGTCGTGGGAATGCATCCACAACTGCACCCGGCGGCAAGACTTACGTGGGACAGGCGACATGTTCTATCGGCGCGCCTTGCTCTGCCACCGTCGACAATGGCTGCGTTGATTGAGTCGACGCATGCCTGCATGAAAGAGTGCACACGAATCTACTGTTGTTCAATGCTCTCCGAACTCCCCGCCGTATCGAGCGCGTTTGCGGCGCTTGATCACCCGATAGGGGTTCTTAAGAGCACTCCACTTGAGCTCACAGCAACATCACTTCAAGTTGCGAGCATCCTAATTGCCAACGCCGGTTCCAAGTTCCAGAACCCAGACTTCGGGTTGGAGTTCTTTGGGCCACTCATCAACGCACTGGTCAGCGGAGAGCAACGGACGCGAAAGCGGTCAGCGTCGTCTTCGGGAGAGGCGCCACCGGCCACCATGACCGCAATCACACATACGAACGGAAGGTCCTCCAAAAGCAACACCTGCACGTCCATCATTCCGAGCGGAAGTCAATCTGCGGTCGTCGTGTTCGAGAAACAAGAAGAACTTGTGTACTCGGCGAGTTGGCTGGGGAAGAATCAACGGGTCGTCGCGACAAGACCTCCAGCTCTCCAGATAGTCGGCGAAGTCATGGCGAGGACGTTCCGCGCAGAGTTTGTGCCAGTTTGGATTCATGCAAATTCAAACGGATTGAGAGTCACGCGATTGAATGTAGTGCAGCAGCAAGCCATCCACAACGGCAGCAGCGCCCACAGGATTACAAGCGAGCTCGACGAAGACGTTGCGCTGTGCGTACAAAGGTTGGCACTATCCCCAAAGGTTTCCCAAACAATCAACATCGGGACGGTTGCAAAGCTTTTGAACTTTTCCGATGACCTCGTCACCCTCCTATCCGCCTCTACCAACGTCGACGACGCAATCGGGCGCTTCGTACAACTCCCAAAACACGAAGCAGCAAAGCTCATTCTCTTCTGTAAAGTTCTCGCGACGAAAGACCGTCTCCTGTCCTTCAATCTTGGTGCTAGAACGCGCGAACTCCAGGTCAATGCAATCCGAAAACGATTTGCAATTGCCGACTCGATCTCGGATGAAGCAATGTTCGAAGGAGGAATTTTACCATCGCATGCAGCAACGCTCTTTTCGTGCCTCGAGTGTGGCCGAATCAGCAACGCGCACGTGAACGCGGCGACGAAGCCGGTACCACACAACGAGATCGGGCTGTCCCAGACGATGCTCCGAGTTGGAGGCATAGGGGAGCGCGACGAGGTGCGGTGCGCCCGTAGGTCTTCGGCGGCGCTACGAACGACAATGGCGCGCATGTACGATGTAAAAACGGACAGGCTAGAGCTCATGCCACTCAAACCGGACGTTTTCGTCCGCAAACAGTCGTCGGACGATTCGTCACACTCTGCACGACTGCGGCGCGACGTGAAAAGTTGCGCCGAGCAGAGCTGCTCGGCGATAGCCTGCGGGGACAGACCGATGTCGGAGGTGTCTCTACTCGGCCGCGTCGTGCGAGTCAACGGGGGGTGGTACAGCATCTGCGCCTTCTGTGGGTGCACGCTGCGCGTGAAGCAGAAGCATCGCTTCGGGAACGAGTTTTGCTGTCTTAAGTGTGACCCCCTGTCTTTGAATCGGGAGATGCCCACTGCGGTGGTCGAACGACGGGAGAATGACGAGGACGACGAAAGCACGACTTGCAGGACTTTGTATTGTCGATTCTGTGGAAAACCGAGCGGCCATACGATTGCAAGTCGCTTCAAAGTGTTGGCGGCACCTCTCGACGACGGGGGGCGCAACGCAGCACTTCCGCCACCGCTTCGAAGGGTGAGCTTACTCCCCCTCCCTCTCTTCCCTTCCTTACACACACACCCCCAGTCTCTACTCCCCCACCACCAAAAAACAGGTCGCCTACTGCTCTAGCCACTTCCGGGTTTGGCTTGAGGCGGCCCACAAGTCGTTGACGACAAACGTAATCTTTGCTCATCTTGCCGCAAAGGCAGTCCCTGTTTTCGGCGCCGACGGAAGCAAAAAGGCCATCAACGACAGCCTGCGTTTGGAGAACAAACGTTCGAGGCCAAAGGAAAGCCAGGGCTCGAAGAAGCTAAACAAGATGCTGAAAAAGCGAACTCATTGATATGAACCAATAAGCATACAGAAAACTAGACAAACATGGTCGAACTTGCGTTGCAGGGGGTGCTGGGAGCGGTATCTGCAGTGATTTTCGTTTTGATTGGTGGAATAGCATGTTGCACCGTGCGTTGCTTTCGACCCCAAAATTCAAAGGGGTCAGCGTGGAGGATAAACGAGAACGGAGAGAAACAAACCGTTAACGCTCCGTTTTCAAAAGAGTGGTTGAGCGTTACCGAAAAGCCAGTGGCTTAAAATCCTGGGGTTTGGGTGTTCCCCACCACCAGTCTCCACCTCATACACCGCCCACACACACACGATGACGGACCAACCGACGACTACGAGGCCATGGGGGGAAGCAACTCCTGCGTGGGTCCAAGAGGCAATCGGAACCGATGCGCGCCTGAGACTGGCAATCGATCAGTGCTTGTCGGAACAGGGCCACCCGGACGACATGGATCTCTTTCCGGCCGCGACCGCAATCCTGTCTCGTACCTCTCCCGAGGAAATTGACACACTTGTTGAGCAGGGTTGTACGTAGGCTGAACAAAGTGTGTTTTCTAATGTTTCGCCAAAAAGCGATTGTTTTAAAACCAGTTTCCTCGTCTTCAGGAAAGGAAGTTGTGTACGTTTACAAACCGTTCAAGCCGGCCCCTACGGTCGCTATCAAGCACGCGTCCGTAGAAAATACGACGCCCGATGGTAGATGCTCCGAGAATCGAATACAGAATCCGGAAGCGAGGCAGACGATGAACAAAACGGAGACAGTGACGCGGGCGCCATAGGGAAGAGTGGGAAAGACGTAGAAGTGCTTTCCGAGCCACCCGAGCCCGCAGACACATCGATCTTTAACCCTCCTGTGCTCTGCTGCGGAATCGCCGTCTGCCAATACGTCCTGTTAGCATGCCGGTTGTGCTGTTGCTGCGTCATTCTGGCAATTGTTGGTGTCGTTGTGTTTGTGGTCGTAGAGGCAGCTACACAGGTTGATTGTTCCAGAACATTCACAAACAGTTCGGGTTGGTTTGCACTATCGTGCGTACCGACGTTTCAGCATATGTTTACGTAAACCTGTTTAAAGATGAACTAAAAGAAATGTCTCTCCGTCCCGCTCCGGTTGCTCCCCTGCCAACAGGGGGAGCAACCAGTCGGCTCCAACACGTTCTTGAGGCTGGTGCGGAAACGGCTCCGAAGTTTACCGAGCCAAAAATGCCGAAGAGGCCGACGCCGTATGATCCTAATTGGAGGGAGAAACAGGAAGCAGCGGCTGCCAGAAAGGCGGCAAAGAATGCAGAAGAAACCAGAAAGATCCTAGAAAAAAAGGCAAAACGTGACGCAGAACTAGCCGCGAAAAAGGAGGCAGAGGAGGAAAAACAACGGCAAGCAGTCCGTGCAATGGCAATGCAACAGCAAGCGATTGCACTCATTAACAGCGCACGGTACCCTCCCGACGATGACCGTTTTGAACATGGAAGTGAAGCTCGAGAGCACCTTCGTGAGAGTCCGTCGTCTTTGTTTCCTGAGAAGGAGCTTCGGAAAGCAGTCTACAAAAGGATGAAACAAATATTTGGAGGAACCCCCAACGACAACACCAAAATACGCGCAACTATCGAACGAATCGCACTCACTTTAGAACTCAATCTCGACAAACTTGAACAGTACCTTTTAATCGAGCCGGTTGTCAAACAGCCCTCACGTGCGGGACCGTCTACAATCACACCCAACAACCCACCACTACCAGTTCCAGCGGACACGCCGCAGAAGGGATTGACACCCGCTCAAGAGGCGGCCATGCTTGCCGCTCGCAAAAAGCGCATGGACGATCGCAAACAATCACCGTGGGAAATTTCCAAAGAGGAGCACGAGATGGCTGACGAACTCAATGTCTACATCGGAACACCAGCGCCCTAGACCATTTGCGATGGCGTTACGCAACAATCAACACCGGGATCGCAAGCTGTGGAGTCGGGGGGGTTGGCGGTTCAGCAGCCGGTGGCGGGGCGACGGCGTTGAGCTCGAGTTCAAGTCGAGCCTGTCGATTGGTGACGGCTTGGGTTTCCACCGCCGTGGGGACGGTAAGGGTTGAATGAATCGAACGCCGATTAGGCGCTCCCGGAATCAATACATCACCAATCATGATACTCGGCGAGGCGTAGGATGTATCAACCGCGGTGGTGGTGGTGGTGGCCATCGTGTTTGTTGTTGTTTTATAATCTGTCTGTACCCGCAGCAGTGGAGACTGGTAGTGGAGGATGTTCCGACCTCAGGATTTTTGCATTCATGTGGCGGGAACCGGAAAATATTTGATTTTGAAAATGCGGCACCTATATATGTGTATACCCGATAGACATTTTGTCAGGTGATTGTCAAGTGGTCATACCACTCCCGTCCCACTTCCGGAGGGTCGACCCCCCCCCCTTGCATGTGCATGCCGAAACATTAGGCATATGCAATGTCGAGAGTAGGCCAGAATAATCCAAATGAAAATGCAAAAAGTTTAGGAAAGGAAATGCAAG